>Ga0265296_1000174_pt1 | contig 123011 bp, 107 predicted proteins | sample MunlanPumphouse1_FD_189073 | JGI IMG/M metagenome (GOLD analysis project Ga0265296, IMG submission 189073) | Groundwater microbial communities from a municipal landfill in Southern Ontario, Canada - Pumphouse #1 | ecosystem: Environmental > Aquatic > Deep subsurface > Groundwater | place...
CAACGTTTCAATCTTGTTATTCTTATTATCAAACTCCGTTTGATAAACCCGTTCTGTTTGGGATTGCAAAGGTAGAAATCTTTTTGGTAGTTGCAAAGTTTTTTAAAACTTTTTTTCTTTTTATTTTCCGTCGGTTTTAAACGACTCAAAGAAATTACCAATCTCTACGCTCAACTACTCAAATCATCCTTCTCTATATCCTTTTCTCTGTTTCCCTTCCTCCGAAGCGGGATGCAAAAGTAGGAAAATATTATAAACCCACAAACATATATCCACTATTATTTGCATTTATTTCATAACTCGCTAATCCACAAGTAGAAAAATTAAACAGCCATTCAACCAGCTTTCTAAAAGGATCGAAAACAAACCAAATAAGACAATAAAGACTACTTAATTACAGGATAACAACAGGATGATTACAGGGTTGCGCTACCCTTGAGCTACCCTTAAACTACCCTTGCACTACCGTTGAAATACCCCTAAGGTAGCCTAACCCTATCGCAAGGGTAGCTCAAGGGTAGCGCAACCTAGTTTTCAGATAGTGATCAGACTGTAATCATACCGTAATTATAAGCATAGCTGATACCACTAAAGCTGGACAAAAACTGTGAAAAAGTGGAAAAACACCCCGTGATAGATCTTAGTCAGAGAGAAATGAAACTGACAACAGATAGAAGGATAAGCAATTGTTTGGAGGAAAGAATAACCAGGTTCTAATATTGTCCTGTAGACAATAGTACCAATGTGCAAGCCTCAATAGGCTCAATACCATTTGAGGTTAGTAAGTTTTCCAATTCTGCGTTTTCTGTTCCGGGATTAAATACTACCCGCTTAGGATTTGTTTCCAGTATATAATCATAATACTGCGACTGTAAATGAGGACCTATATATAGGGTTATTGTATCAATGTCTTTGTGTATTCTTCCAGGGCTTTCAATTTCGACACCTGCAACAGCTCCTTTCTTTATTCCTACATTGACAATATTATGTCCTTTTTCTGTAAGCATATGAGCTGCGCGATAAGCATAACGCTCAGGATTTGGGCTTGCCCCAATTATTAAAGTCTTTTTCAAATCTTATAATTTATATAAATAGCAGTTCCAAAAGAGCCTGTTATTATTATAAATAACAAAGGTTCTTTTCATGAATAACAATAATAATATCAATCTGGTTTTTCCTAAATAGCTTTTAGAACAGCGTTCGCACAGTTAATCCCATCTATGGCTGCTGATACAATCCCCCCCGCATAACCAGCGCCTTCAGCACATGGGAACAGACCCTTGACCTGCGGATGCTGAAATGTCTCACGATCTCTAGGTACCCGAACTGGAGAGGATGTCCTACTCTCTACCCCGACCAAAATAGCCTCATTGGTATAGTAACCTCGCATCTTTTTCCCAAATACAGGTAACGCATTTTTTAAGCTTGAAGCAACAAAATCAGGCAAGGTATCTTTTAGCATTATACTCTTCGTACCTGGCAAATACGAATTCTTTGGAAGATCTATAGAAAGTCTCCCTTCAACAAAATCAATCATACGTTGCGCAGGAGCCACTAAATTCCCTCCCCCTAATCGAAAAGCCCCTTGTTCAATCTGTGCTTGAAAATGCATCATCCTTAGTGGATCATCGCCCTTTACATCCTCCAGGTTAACCTGAACCACGGTGCCTGAATTTGCAAATGGATTATTTCTTTTAGATGGAGACCATCCGTTAACTACAATTTCATTTTCATAAGTAGCGCAAGGAGCAATAATTCCACCAGGACACATACAAAATGAAAACACTCCCCTATTACCAACCTGCTCAACTAAACTATAATAAGCAGGCGGCAAAAATTCACTTCGGGTGTCACAATGATATTGAGCTGCATCAATGATTGCCTGTGGATGTTCTATTCTAACGCCCAATGCAAAAGGCTTTGCTTCTACCAAAATTCCTTTATGATGAAGCAGTTCGTAAATATCACGAGCTGAATGCCCAGTAGCCAAAATGACAGCATCAGCAAACAACTTATGCTCATTATTAACCTCCACTCCTTTTACCTTTCCAAAATCGATTAGTATATCTGTTACTTTTTGATCAAAATGGACTTCACCACCGGCATTTAAAATAGTTTCTCTAATTGAAGTTATGATCTGTGGTAACTTATTAGTGCCAATATGTGGACGCGCGTCAACTAAAATATCTTCTGACGCTCCATGCTGTACAAATGCCTGTAACACTTTGTTAATATCACCGCGCTTGTTAGATCTCGTGTATAACTTTCCATCTGAATAAGTCCCAGCGCCACCCTCACCATAACAATAATTAGATTCAGTATTGACAACTCCCAGTTTATTAATAGCAGCAAGATCTCTTCTACGTTGTTTCACATCTTTTCCACGTTCTACAACAACAGGCTTTAATCCAGTTTCTATACATCGCAAGGCAGCAAATAATCCAGCAGGTCCTGCACCCACTATAATTACAGGTTTGGCATTACTGACATCCTGATAGTTAACATTGACAATTTCTGCCAAATTACTTTCATCAATAAATACTTTTACCTGTAGCCGGTAAATTACTTTTCTAGACCGGGCATCAATGGAGCGTTTCAGGATTTTATAATCCCTGATAAGTATTTCGTCTATTTTTAAGGCTGATGAAAGCTTTTCTTTGAGGATAGAGACAGACTCTATCTCTTCCGGAGCCATGGTAATTTCGATGTCCTTTTGCATAATTTAGGTCAGGTTTTTATCCTGAACAGCAACAAAGGTAGTGAATATTAGGAAAAACACCGATTTACAGGAAATTCTAAGCCACAAAAAAGCCAATCAAAATAGAGAGGCTTGATTGCGAATAACAGAGTATTCAACTCCTACTCCTAAAATTTCTTTGAGCGCCTCTTAACGCTAGATTAAGGTATTCCTTATGTTGCATTTGACAGGTCAGCACTAGCAATATTGTCAGTTCCTTTTCATCCTTAAATTAAAAGAAAACGTATCTAAAACGTTACTTTCCTAAATCGGAAAACAATCAACCTTTTCATGATTTTATAATTCCTGAGAGTTATTATACCTATTTTCAAGGCAGTTGAAAGTTTTTCTTTGAGGATAGACACATATACAATTCCTTAGGGGCTATAGTAATTCCGATGTCCTTTTGCATAAATCTTGTCAGATTTTTATCTGCAACTGTAACAAAGGTACGAATATTGAGTTCTAATGTGTAAATTAACATCTATTAAGCTGGAGATAAAACAGCTAATAAAAAACATGAGGCTCAATAAAGAAAGCTTCATTAGCAACGAAAATTAAAAAAAGATAAAAATGAAAAAAAGATTATTAACAATAGTAGGAGCTTTAGCTCTTGTAGTAAGTATGAGTGGATGTGGCTACAACTCTATGGTTAGTTTAGATGAAGGCGTTAAGGCGAAATGGAATCAGGTTGAAACCCAATACCAACGTCGTTCTGATTTGATTCCGAATTTAGTAAACACTGTTAAAGGTGCTGCAAAATTTGAGCAAAGCACTTTAACAGCCGTTACAGAAGCGAGAGCAAAAGCTACGCAAGTTACTGTTGATCCAGATAAATTAACTCCGGAAAATATTGAAAAATTCCAGGCTGCACAAGGCCAGGTTAGTCAGGCTTTAGGTCGTTTGATGATGATCACTGAAAACTACCCTCAATTAAAAGCGACTGAGCAATTTAGAGATGTTTCTGCTGAACTTGCAGGAACAGAAAACAGAATTGCTGTTGCACGTAAAGACTTTAATGAGGCTGTACAGACTTACAACACAAAGGTAAGGTCATTCCCTACAAACCTTACAGCTGGGTTATTTGGCTTTAAACAAAAAACTGGCTTCAAAGCAGAAGCTGGAGCTGAGAAAGCCCCGAAAGTAGAATTCTAATATCCCCTAACAACATTTAAGGGTAATGTGTGTTTTATCATAAAACATTCATTACCCTTATTCATATTGAGTAATCCTATCATGGGCATATTTACAGAACAAGACCAGGAGTTAATTGCAAACGCAATTTCGGATGCTGAAAAAGCAACCTCTGGCGAAATAAGAATAGCTGTTGAGAAACACTGCAAGGGTGACACATTCGATAGAGCAACAGCTTATTTTTCGAAATTAGGTATGGACAAGACTGCCAAACACAACGGAGTTTTAATTTACCTTGCTTATGAAGATCATAAGTTCGCGATTATTGGCGACAAAGGAATTAATAGAGTGGTGCCTGTAGATTTTTGGGAAACGACCCAAACTGCGATGAAAGCACATTTTTCTGGAGGAAATATAGTACAAGGAATAATAGCAGGCATTATGTTGGCTGGAGAAAAGCTTGCTCTGTACTTCCCTTTTGAAGGAGATGACATTAATGAGCTTCCTAATGATATCATTTTTATGGATCAAGACAAAAATAAATAGGCGATGAAGAGAATAATCATAGCCCTATTACTGATCGTTCTTTCCGCAACTGGTTATGCCCAGGACTTTCCTGCTAAACCAAATAAGCTCGTTAACGATTACACAGGAACACTTTCGGCTGCTGAAATTCAGCAATTAGAACAAAAACTCGTAGCATTTGATGACTCCACCTCTATACAGGTGGCCATAGCAGTATTAAAATCTGTTGGCGAGTATGACATCAATGATTATGCACTCCAACTCGGTAGAGCTTGGGGAGTGGGCACCAAAGGCAAAGACAATGGAGTAATGATTGTCGTAGCTCTTGGAGACAGGAAGATTTCGATACAAACGGGATACGGCGTTGAGGGTGTTTTACCAGATATGTATACCCGGAGAATTATTGAAAATGATATTAAGCCTTATTTTAAATCTGGGAATTACTATAAGGGTTTAGATGCAGGAACTGATGCCATTATTGCACTTAGCAAGGGAGAATATAAAAATGATCGCCCTAAGGCTGTAAAACGAGGTGGAGGTGCGGCAAGTGGACTTGTGGTTATTATTATTGTTATTGTCATCATCATCATCCTTAAAAAAGGTGGCGGCGGAGGCGGTGGCAGTCAAGTAATTGGAGGTCGTGGTGTTGCTGATGCTCTTTTCTGGAGCATGTTACTTGGCAGTGGCAGAGGTTCTGGCGGCGGAGGCTGGGGCGGCGGAAGCAGTGGCGGAGGCGGCTTCGGAGGCTTTGGCGGTGGAAGTTTTGGTGGTGGCGGAAGCAGTGGAAGTTGGTAACCTAATAAGCGCATGGAAATATTAAAATGGGAAAAGCTTTCGTCAAGATATCTTGTGAAAGAGAAATGGGCAACACTCAGAGTAGACACCTGTAAGCTGCAAAATGGCACCATCAAAGACGACTATTATGTTTTGGAATATCCTAACTGGGTTAATGCTATTGCTTTAACTACAGATAACAGGATAATTCTGGTCCGTCAGTACCGGCATGCAGCTGACATCGTTTCACTAGAAGTTCCAGGAGGTGTAATAGATGGGGACGAATCACCAGAATATGCAATCAGACGTGAACTTCTTGAAGAAACAGGCTACAGTTTTGAAAGTGCTGAACTTATTGCTACACTTTACCCAAATCCAGCAACAGCAATTAATGTAACTTACACTTACCTTTTAAAGGGAGGTACAAAAACTCATGAACAACACTTAGATGAACATGAAATTTTAAATGTGGAAGAATATAGCATTGATGAAGTTAAGCAATTACTTGCCGACAATAAAATAGACCAGGCATTGCATTGTTCTGCTCTGTTTTATGGATTAATGAAACTGGAAAAGCAATAATATCATCTTTAAGCAAGAAAGGCCGTTGAGTAACAGAACTCAACGGCCTTTCTTGCTTAAAATAAGCTTTTATCAACTCATTTTCAATTTCTTCTGGATATCATGTACATACCCTTTAAACTTCTTATCTGTGTCAATCAAATCCTCTACTGTTTGACAAGCATAAATTACAGTAGAATGATCTCTTCCACCAAAAAAGGCTCCAATAGTTTTTAATGATGATTTAGTATGGCTTTTTGAAAGATACATAGAGATTTGACGTGCCTGAACAATTTCCCTTTTCCGGGTCTGAGACTTCACCATATCTACAGGAACTTCAAAATACTCACATACCAGTTTCTGAATATACTCCATAGAAATTTCTTTCGATGTGTTCTTAATGAAGTTTTTTAGCATCTGCTTGGCCAATGCCAGGTCGATATCTTTTTTGTTTAGTGTTGATTGAGCCAGTAAAGAAACCATAGCTCCTTCAAGCTCTCTAACATTATTATCTATGTTATGCGCAACATATTCTACAACTTCTGAAGGCAACTCAATACCATCAGCATACATTTTCTTTCGAAGGATTGCAATCCTGGTTTCCAGATCAGGAACTTGCAGATCTGCAGACAGCCCCCACTTGAAACGACTCAGCAAACGCTCCTCTAAGCCTGCCAGATCCTTTGGAGCTTTATCTGATGACAAGATCACCTGTTTACCCGACTGATGTAAGTGATTAAAGATATGGAAGAAAATATCCTGAGTTTTCTCCTTACCCGCAAAATTATGTACATCATCCATAATGATTACATCCATTGCCTGATAAAAATTAACGAAGTCATTGATTGTGTTATTCTTCAATGAATCTACAAACTGCTGGCAAAACTTCTCACAAGAAACATAGATCACCAGTTTATCAGGCATATTTCTTTTAATCTCATTACCAATTGCCTGAGCAAGATGTGTTTTACCCAATCCTACGCCACCATATATCATCAAAGGATTAAATGATGTACCTCCGGGCTTTGCAGCCACTGCGTAGCCCGCAGACCGTGCCAGACGATTACAATCTCCCTCAATGTAATTCTCAAATGTGTAATTAGCATTTAATTGAGGATCTACATTCAGTTTTTTTAATCCAGGGATAATAAAAGGGTTTTTAATGTCTTTATTAATTGATACCGGAATCGGCATGGATTGTCTTTTTGCTTCTGCCCCATTTCCATTACTCGGCATATTGGTCGTATATGGCGATCCGCTATTCGATGATTTATCTACAACAATATTATACTCTAATCTTCCCTCATCTCCCAACTGCTTTTTAACGGTCTTTCTAAGCAGGCCTACATAATGCTCTTCCAGCCATTCATAAAAAAATAAACTCGGTACTTGTATCGTTAAAACTTTGCCATCCAACTTAAGTGCAGATATGGGCTCAAACCATGTTTTGAAACTTTGAGCCGGAATATTATCCTTAATAATCTGGAGACAGTTTTTCCATACTTCAGTACAAGTTTTTTCCATTGTCATAGCTATAATTTATTGGTTTACAGTAACGATGAGCGTATAAATATTACGGCCTTTCGAGAGATCGAATATTCAAAAAATTATCAACAAAAAAAACTTAATTTTCAATTATTTGGTAAGTGCTTATACTGCAATAGTATACCCCGATTAACCTCAATTTTTTATGTGGATAACTATTTATTAACGTAATTTTAATATTCTCCAAAAACGTTCCTCAACACATCGGCAATTTCTCCAAGTGTAGCGTATTCTTCTACAGCCGACAGAATGAACGGCATTAAGTTGTCAGTATTTTTAGCGGCTTCACTCAAATTTAAGAGTGCTTTCTTTACAGCTTCATTATTTCGTTCGGATTTTAATTTTTGCAGCTTATCACTTTGTATAGCTCTAATAGATTCATCAATGGTAAAGACATCGTTTATCCCCTCCTTTTCCTGGGTAAATTTGTTTACACCAACAATTATTCTTGTCGCCTCCTCAACTTCCACCTGGTAATCATAAGCCGACGCTGCAATTTCATTTTGTATATAACCATTTTCGATGGCATTAACAGAACCACCCATGGCATCAATTTTATCAATATATAATTGTGCAGCAGTTTCTATTTCATCTGTAAGGTTTTCAACAAAAAATGAACCAGCCAAAGGATCAACAGTGTCAGTCACTCCACTTTCAAATGCAATGACCTGTTGAGTACGTAAAGCAATTTTTGCAGCAGCTTCAGTAGGCAATGATAATGCCTCGTCGTACCCATTGGTATGTAACGATTGTGTACCTCCTAAAACTGCAGCCATTGCCTGATTAGTTACCCTAATCACATTATTTAAAGGCTGCTGAGCGGTAAGCGTTGAACCTCCTGTTTGAGTATGAAAACGCAACATTTGTGCCTTTACATCTGTAGCTCCCAGATCCTTGGTGATTTTAGCCCACATCCTCCTGGCAGCTCTAAACTTAGCAATCTCTTCAAAAAAATTATTGTGACAATTAAAAAAGAATGATAAACGCTTGGCAAACACATTAATATCCAGCCCTTTTTCAAGAGCAGCATTCAGATAAGCTTTTCCATTAGCTAATGTAAAAGCCAACTCCTGTACTGCGGTAGAACCAGCCTCCCTGATATGATATCCCGAAATTGAAATTGTATTCCATTTAGGCACCTCCTTACTACAGTATTCAAAAATATCTGTAATAATTCGCATCGAATGCTTAGGTGGATAAATATACGTACCCCTCGCTGCATACTCTTTTAAAATATCATTTTGAATCGTTCCGGAAATCTCTCTGATGTCTGCTCCTTGTTTTTTTGCCAAGGCAATATACATTGCTAATAAAATAGATGCAGTTGAATTAATTGTCATTGATGTGGTAATCTTTTGTAACTCAATCCCATCAAACAATATTTCCATATCTTTTAATGAATCGATGGCCACTCCAACTTTCCCAACCTCTCCTTCTGACATTTCGTGATCTGAATCATAACCTATCTGAGTAGGCAGATCAAAAGCTACAGAAAGCCCCATTGTACCTTGTTTTAACAAGTAATGATAGCGTTTATTTGATTCCTCAGCAGTAGAAAATCCAGCATACTGCCGCATAGTCCATAGCCGTCCCCGATACATATCTTTCTGAATACCTCTGGTATAAGGAAACTCACCTGGTTCTTCAACAGGCCTGTTTAACTTGGTGTAGACTTCTTTTATTTCAATACCTGATGTTGTGGTAAATTTCTTATTGCTCATATCTAAAACAACTGATGAATATCTTTTTTAATCAAATCCAATGTCAAATCGTACGGATTGGTTTCAATGCTTGCCATATGCTGCAAAACTTTCCTACTCAAATCTACTCCACTTGCATCAGCTGGCAAACTCTTCACTCCATTATTTATCATGGCAATAGTATCGTCTTTTAATTTCTTTACCACATTCCAGGTAGCCGCACTGATATACAACTGCTGCGTAATGTTATGCTGATATTCTGATCTGATTTCAATAAGTACTGTGGCCTGAAGTTCAGCCAATGAAATTCCCTGTTGATGAACCCTAATAAAAAGATTTAAAGGATTGATCCGGTCAATAAAAACGATTAAACGTTCATGAGCTTGTAGCCGTAATGACAACAAAGGACTTTCTTTATCCTTTTGCTGTTCTGAAAACTTCAACCTGAAATATGTTTTGATATCATCTTTTATAAGATAATATCCAGCAGCAACTGTTGTCACTCCCCCAACTACCAAAACACCTGCTTCAGTTAAAAATTTCTGTAAGTCCATTTCACTTTGTTTGAATACCGTAATAATTAATGGCAATGTCAACAAAAATGTACATTTTGATTTATATTTGCTCTATTAATAGATTTTTTAACGGCACACATAATAATATGAGTAATACTGTAGAGACTTCATTTGCCCCTGTAACTTTTACAGAAACAGCTGTAAAAGAACTTTTTAAATTGAAAGACCAACAAGAAATAGCTGAAGATTTTGGTTTACGTGTTGGTGTTGAAGGTGGAGGTTGCTCTGGAATGAACTATGTTCTGGGTTTCGACCAAAAGAAAGATGGTGATCAGGAATTCATCATTGATGGAATTAAAGTGTTCATGCACAAAGCTCATCAGATGTATTTGATGGGAATGCAGGTTGACTGGCAAGATGGACTCAATTCAAGAGGATTCACTTTCAGTAACCCTAATGCATCCAGCACTTGTGGCTGTGGCACCAGCTTTTCAGTATAAAATAGATTGTACATTGTAACATTATTATAAGTCCTGTTGTCTTAACAACGGGATTTTTATTTTAGCACCTGATTTAGCCGCCAAGAATGACTTATACTGAGAATATAAAGCTAGCCCTTCAGTCGATAACTGCTAATCGGTTGCGTACAATGCTTACAGCATTAATCATCGCCATAGGCCTATCAGCTCTTGTTGGCATTTTAACTACACTTGATGCAGTAAAGAAAAGTATGACTGAAGCATTCTCCAGTATGGGTGCGAATTCTTTTAATATCAGGAACCGTGGAACAGGTATTCGAATTGGTGGATCCGGTCATAGACCGAAGCCTTTCAAATCAATTCGTTATGAAGATGCCATAGCCTTTAAAGAAAGACTTAACACACCTGCAAAAGTAGCAGTAAGTGTTATGGCTACTGGTGGGGCAACGGCAAAATACGGAACTGAAAAAACAAACCCCAACATCAATATTCAAGGTATTGACGAAAATGGATTAAATTCACAAGGGCTTGAACTAGCTCTGGGACGGAACTTCAATCTTGCAGAAATCCAATCAGGAAATAACATCTGTATTATAGGCAATGAAATCAGTGAGAAATTGTTCAAAAAAGAATCCCCGATAGACAAAGTAATAAATGTTGGAAATAGTCGGTTAAAAGTTGTTGGCGTATTGGTTTCCAAAGGACAAAGCATGGGCTTTAGTGGCGACCGATCAGTATATGTTCCATTATTGAAAGCAAAATTGATCAACTCAAATGCCAATCCTTCTTATACCATTACTGTTATGGTTCCAGCTAACACTGTCATAGATAATATAATTGGTGAAGCCACTTCTGAATTTAGAAATATTCGTAAAATAAGAGTAACAGAACCCAATAATTTTGAAATCACTAAAAGTGATGCAATGGCACAGACATTGTTTGAACAATTAAATTATATAGTTTGGGGAGGAATTGCGATTGGTGTAATTACTCTAATGGGAGCTTCAATTGGCTTAATGAATATTATGCTGGTCTCTGTAACAGAGCGAACCCGGGAAATCGGTATTAGAAAGGCAATAGGCGCAAACCCTGCCGTGATACGCAAACAGTTTTTGTTAGAAGCAGTAATGATTTGCATGATTGGAGGCGCATTTGGTATATTTTTGGGAATAGCAATTGGCAACCTGATTTCGTTAAGTATGGGAGGCACTTTCATTATCCCATGGGAATGGATTTTCGGCGGCTTTGCACTGTGTGTGTTAGTAGGTATTGGCTCAGGATATTATCCGGCAAGAAAAGCTTCCAGATTAGATCCTGTAGAGGCTTTGAGGTATGAATAAAAAATAAGATCACATAAAAAAGCTCCTTAGTGCATCTAAGGAGCTTTTTTATGTGATTATCTTCCATGGTATTGTGTTTCGTAATATGCCTGATAATTTCCAGAGGTCACATTACTCAACCACTCTTCATTTTCAAGATACCAGTCTACAGTTTTTTCCAATCCTTCTTCAAATTGCAAACTTGGAACCCAGTTTAGTTTATTTTGCAGTTTAGAAGAATCGATAGCATAACGTAAATCATGCCCCGCTCTATCAGTAACAAAAGTAATGAGCTTCGCAGAGGTTCCTTTCTCACGACCAAGTTTTTCATCCATGATATTGCATAATAGATGAATCAAATCAATATTCTTCCATTCATTGTGCCCGCCTATATTATAAGTCTCCCCAGCTTTTGCTTCATGAAAAATCACATCAATAGCTCTCGCATGATCTTCTACCCAAAGCCAGTCGCGCACATTCTCTCCTTTTCCATATACAGGAACAGGTTGATTATTTTTAATATTATTTATAGCTAATGGAATCAACTTTTCAGGGAAATGATGAGAGCCATAATTATTTGAACAATTTGAAATCACTATATCAATACCATAAGTATCATGATAAGCTCTGACAAAATGATCGGAAGATGCTTTTGACGCAGAATAAGGGCTATGAGGATCATAAGATGTTTCTTCAGTAAACATACCTGTCTCACCTAAAGCACCATAAACTTCATCTGTAGATACATGATAAAACCTTTTGGAAGAATACTCTTCTTTCCAAAACTCCCTTGCTGCATTAAGCAGGTTTACAGTACCGATCACATTTGTCATTACAAAAGCACTTGGATCAGAAATTGACCTATCTACATGAGATTCAGCTGCCAAATGGATAACGGCATCAAATCTTTCACTCTGAAAGAGATCATTAATTTGTACGGCATCAGTAATATCTGCTTTAACAAACCTATAATTCGGCTTTTCTTCAATATCAGTTAAGTTCGCCAGGTTTCCAGCGTAAGTAAGTTTATCAAGATTTACGATCTCATATTGAGGATACTTATTTACAAATCTCCTAACAACGTGAGAACCGATAAAACCAGCACCACCTGTAATTAATATTTTCATTGGTATCTATTGTTTTTCTATTAGTAGTCTTATAATTGTTCTGGTAAACCCAGTGTTTTTGCTATCGTGGCAGTTTTATTCTTATAAACCTTCTCCAAAAGTTTATTCAGATCAGCTTGAAGATCAAATTGCAAATCTTCATGCATTTTATAGTACTTAGTTAAAACTGAAGCAATGGTTTTCACAAAATAAACGGTTAGTTTCTCATTAAACTTATAAAGAGATGAGTAGACGCTTTCATCAAAATCAATTGGAATCCTGTTAAGTAACTGAATTCTCAACTCCATTTCGCTATTCAAATCCTTAGTTACCTTTACATGATGGTTGATACTTCCATTCAGTTTTCGCATTTTAAGCAGTGAATCTTTAGAATTAGGCCTTTTTGCATTTAGTAACTCAGCAATACCCTCGACTATTAACTGCTGCAATTCCTCCTGTCTTCTCAACAGATCATGTTCATCCTCCATTAACTTAAAATGAAGATGTTCAGTTAAAACCTTGTCTTTTGCAATTAATCTGAGCAAGAGCTTATCCTTTTCCTTTTCAGGAAGGGACTTTATTTCCATTTTTAGCTCCTTGTGCTCACTTAATAACATTTAAAATGGATTATCCTGTAAATATTGTTCCCATTTCCATGCTGATGACATCATTTCTTTCAGATCAAGCTCTGCTTTCCAGCCCAGTTCATTTGAAGACTTTGTAACATCACCCCATACTTTCTCTATATCACCTTCTCTTCTAGCACCGATGGTATAGTTCAGTTTAACACCAGTTGACTGCTCAAAAGCATCAATAATCTGAAGTACAGAAGATCCTTTACCGGTACCAAGGTTAAACACTTCGTAATTGCTAATTGCTTTATCACTTTCCATGCGCTTAATTGCTGCCACATGTGCTTTAGCGAGATCAACTACATGTATATAATCTCTGATTGCACTGCCATCTGGAGTATCGTAATCATTCCCATAAACTGTGATTGGTCCACGTTTACCTATAGCAGATTGCGTAATAAATGGAACCAGATTTTGTGGAACTCCAATTGGCAATTCTCCAATTAAAGCAGTATGGTGCGCACCTACAGGATTAAAATAACGCAAAGAGGTTACTTTAAGCGAAGGCGTTACAGTACAAGTTTCTTGCAAAATCTCTTCGGCAATCTGTTTTGTGTTACCATAAGGTGATTCTGCTTTTTTAGTAGGTGCACTTTCAGTTACAGGTAACACATCAGGCTGACCATAAACTGTGCAAGAAGATGAAAACACCAAACTGATCTTACTATCAAAAGCATTGATCAGATTAATCAGCGAATAAAAATTATTTCTGTAATATTTTAACGGATGTTGTACCGATTCCCCTACAGCTTTAAATGCAGCAAAATGAATTACACCACTGATATCATTGTGTTTTAAAACAAAGTCTTTTACTTTTCCCTCATCACACAAATCAAGCTCAACAAATTCAGGTTTAACACCCGTAATTGTTTCCAGCTGCTGTAATATTTTTGGATTAGAATTTGAAAAATCATCAACAATAACAACTTCATATCCTGCATTATGCAATTCAACAACGGTATGAGAACCAATAAAACCAGTTCCTCCGGTTACTAATATTTTAGACATCTTTTTATTAACGGTTATATCCTGTAAAATCTTTATGTTCTTTATTGGTCAACGCATCCTCGGGTAGAGATTTAAAGTATTCATAAGTAATTTTCAATCCCTCTGCTCTACTTACTTTAGGTTCCCAACCTAAAATAGCTCGTGCTTTTGTAATATCTGGTCGTCTTTGCTTTGGATCATCAACAGGAAGATCTCTCAAAACCAATTTCTGACTTGTTCCCGTAAGCTTTATAATTTCTTCACCAAACTGTTTAATGGTAATCTCATCTGGGTTTCCAATATTTACAGGCAAAGCGTAATCACTATGCAATAATCTATATATACCTTCAATTAAATCATCAACGTAGCAGAAAGAACGGGTTTGAGAACCGTCACCAAATACAGTTAAATCTTCACCCCTTAAAGCTTGTCCGATAAAAGCCGGCAACACCCTTCCGTCGTTTAGTCGCATTCTTGGTCCATAAGTATTAAAAATTCTTACAATTCGAGTTTCCAAGCCATGAAAAGTATGATAAGCCATTGTCATTGCTTCCTGAAAACGTTTCGCCTCATCATAAACTCCTCTTGGACCTACGGGGTTTACATTACCCCAGTATTCTTCAGGCTGTGGGTTTACATTTGGGTCACCATAAACTTCTGAAGTAGAAGCAATCAGCATTCTTGCTTTCTTATTTTTAGCTAAACCTAGCAGGTTGTGAGTTCCCAAAGAACCTACTTTTAATGTCTGAATAGGAATTTTTAGATAGTCTATCGGACTTGCTGGTGAAGCGAAGTGCAGAATATAATCAAGCTCCCCTGCTACATAAACAAATTTTGAAACGTCATGATGAGAAAACTCAAAGTTTTCCAATCCGAATAAATGTTGAATATTCTGGAGATCACCTGTGATCAGGTTATCCATTCCGATTACATGATAATCTTCTTTAATAAACCTGTCGCATAAATGCGAACCTAGAAAACCGGCTGCTCCGGTAATTAATACTCTTTTACGTTTCATTAATTTATAAGCTTACGGCCAACACTGTTATAATAATATCCCAATTCAATCATCTTTTGAAGATCATATAAATTACGTCCGTCAAAAATGACCTTATTACTCATACTTTCTTCCATTCTTTCAAAATCAGGGTTCCTGAATACAGACCATTCTGTTGCAATCAATAAAGCATCTGCTTTCAGCAATGCATCATATTGATTTTCAGCATATGTGATTTTATCACCTACAATGTTTTTAACATTGTTCATTCCTTCAGGATCGTATGCAGTAACTGTAGCACCATGCTTAACCAATTCATCTATGATATACAATGCAGGAGCCTCCCGAACATCGTCAGTCTCTGGTTTAAATGCCAGTCCCCATAGTGCAAAATGCTTGCCTTTCAGGTCGCCTTTGTAATATTTCAACAGCTTGTCTACCAATACCGTTTTCTGCTTTTCATTTACCTGCATTACTGAGGTTAAGATCTGGAAATCATAATCATGCTCTTCAGCAGATTTCGCCAAAGCCTGAACATCCTTAGGGAAACAGCTTCCTCCATAACCGATACCTGGGAACAAAAAGCGTTTACCAATTCTGGCGTCTGATCCAATTCCTCTACGTACTGCATCAACATCTGCCCCAACTACCTCACAAAGGTTTGCGACTTCATTCATAAAGGTGATTTTGGTTGCCAGGAATGAATTAGCTGCATATTTTGTTAGTTCTGAAGAACGCTCATCCATAAACAAGATTGGATTCCCTTGTCTAACATAAGGACCATAAAGCTCATTCATTAGTTTTTGTGCTCTTTCACTTTTCGTGCCGATAACTACCCTGTCAGGTTTCATGAAATCCTCAACGGCAACACCTTCACGTAAAAATTCAGGATTGGATACTACGTCAATTTCTACGTTAGTATTTTCAGTAAAAACAGCTTGTACTTTATCTGCTGTACCCACTGGAACGGTAGATTTATTGACAATAACTTTATAGTCGGTAACCAATTTCGAAATATCCTTAGCCGCTCCTAAAATATATGATAAGTCCGCAGCACCATCTCCTCCAGGAGGCGTAGGAAGGGCCATAAATATAATTTGCGCATCCTTAATTGCGTGTGCAAGATCAGTTGTAAATGTTAACCTGCCTTGTGCTATATTTCTGTGAAACAACACATCTAGTCCAGGTTCATAAATAGGAACCTGCCCGGCCTGCATTTGCTTAACCTTGGCTTCATTTATATCTACACAGATGACATCATTTCCTGTTTCAGATAAACATGTACCAGTAACTAACCCTACGTACCCAGTTCCAATAACTGCTATTTTCATATATTAATCCTGTTTTAATTATATTAAAGTATCTTCGGCTAAGATAATAAATAAACACAAAAAATGCTTTGGCTTTACAACATTGCAATTCGGCTTTACGGCTTAATAATCAGGATATTTTCAATTTTTAATACTAAAGCGTCCTTATTTATAAAAGGAAGACATCATATTTTTGAGCAGATCGCAAAGAAAATAAACCCCAACACACCACACATCTGGTTTCATTTTGCTTCTTTAGGCGAATTTGAACAAGGGCGACCTGTTTTAGAGCTATTAAAAGAACAATACCCCCAAAAAAGAATAGTAATAACTTTTTTTTCTCCTTCAGGCTATGAAATCAGAAAAAACTACCCTTTGGCTGACGGGATTTTTTACCTTCCGTTGGATACACGAGCAAATGCTCAAAAGCTCATTAGTGCTTTCAAACCTGAATTAGCCATTTTCACCAAATATGAATACTGGCATCATTATTTCAAGGAATTACATAATAAAAAAATCCCTTTACTGATCATATCTGGCATTTTTAGACCCAACCAGATATTTTTTAAACCTTATGGAGCTTTTCACAGAAAAATCCTTAGTTATGTAAGCCATTTCTTTGTTCAAAATGAAGAGAGTATTGCACTTTTAAAAAGCATAAACATACAAAATGCTACTTTAAGTGGGGATACAAGGTTTGACCGTGTTGCAGAAAATGCAGCGAAACCCAGACAGCTAAGTACAATCGAAAAGTTTTGCGGTGATGCCCCTGTCTTTATTGCTGGAAGCACCTGGCCGTCAGACGAACAACTTATTGCTTCAATTTCAAAAACACATCCTGACTGGAAGTTTATAGTAGCACCACATGAAATTGGCATTAACCATATTAATGAAATAGAAAAGCTATTCCCACACGGCATAAAATATTCAACATATGCGACTGCAGATCAAAAAAGCGACTCCGCACAAGTACTTATTATTGATAACATTGGAATGCTATCCAGTCTTTACGCTTATGGTAAAATAGCCTATATTGGTGGTGGATTCGGAGTTGGTATTCATAATACTTTAGAAGCTGCAGCATTTGGCCTACCTGTTATATTTGGTCCAAAATACGATAAATTTCAAGAGGCAAAAGATCTGATTCAAATCGGAGCAGCCAAAAGCATAATTAACCAGGAGGAGCTGGAGAAGGCTTTTACAGCACTTACAAAAACTCCAGAATACGGTTTAATTGCGAGTAATTATGTAAATTCAAAAACCGGCTCTACAGAACAAATTGTAAGGTATTTATCTAAATACCTTTAGACATATCAACCAAAGCCCTTATGAATTTCGGATCATCGTTTAAACTCTCAACAAGCTGTACATGCTCGCCACCCAATGCTTTAAACTCCTCCTGGTATTCAACTGTGATTTCGTAAATTGTTTCCAGACAATCAGCTACAAATGCAGGGCTAAATACTAAAAGTCTCTTTTTACCCTCAGCAGCAAGTTTCTTTAAAACATCACTGGTATAAGGCTGTACCCATGGTTCTTTACCTAATCGCGATTGGAAACAAACAGTATAATCTTCTCTGGCGATATTCAGTTTTGCAGCAAGCAACCTGGCGGTATCATGACCTTGTGCAGAATAACAAAACTTATTCGTATCGTTCATTGTGTCACAGCAGTTATCCTTTTTAAGACAAAAGCTACCTGTATGATCGCATTTTAACAATTGACGTTCTGGCAAACCATGGAAGCTGAACAACACATGATCAAAAGTTTCGGGTTTGTATTTCCTTGCATTTTCAGCAAAGGTATCCAGCATCAACTCATTATCGTGGAAAGAACTCACAAAACTGATGAATGGTATAGTTGCCCATTTACTAACCAACTCCATAACTAATTGCATCACAGAGCCAGTACTTGCAGAAGCATATTGAGGAAACAATGGTATAACTCTGATACTTTCTACGAGGCCAGCCTTCATCTTTTCAAGCGCTGATTCTATGGATGGGGATTGATAACGCATGGCCAGTTCTACATGGTAATCATCACCAAGTTGTTCCTGTACCAATGCGGCTTGTATTTTACTAAAGTATAGTAAAGGTGAGCCGTTCTCATCCCAGATTTCTTTGTAGAGTTTTGATGTTTTGGGGCTACGGAATGGAACAATAATACCTTTAACCAACAAAGTGCGCTTAAAAGCATTAATGTCGATAACACGTTCATCCATTAGAAACTGATCCAGATATTTACGGACATCTTTAACTTCCGGACTATCCGGAGTTCCTAAATTCACTAACAATACACCCTTTTTTCCCATAATATTCGCCAAAAATAACCATTCAAACCATTATTCTGTTTTATCAGCCAATGGAATCGGAATAATTACTTTCTAATGATGATCTGTTTTTTTAATATGACAACAATTCTGCTTTTACTTGCTCCATTAACCACATTGGAGTGGATGTAGCTCCACAAATTCCGACTTTATCATTCGGAGAAAACCAATTCTTATCAATTTCTTCAATGTTTGAGATAAAGTAGGATTGGTCATTATATTTTTTACACACATCGTACAGCACTTTTCCATTAGAAGATTTCTTTCCGGAAACAAAAAGGATTTTATCATAATTTGCAACGAACTTTTCAAGATCACCATATCTGTTAGATACCTGTCTGCAAATTGTATCATTGGCATTCACTTCATACCCTCTTGCAATCAGCTCATTCTTAATTTCGTAAAATCGATCAGTACTTTTAGTGGTCTGACTATACAAAGTGAACTTTGCAGGGAGTTCTACATTATCTAACTCTGCGATATCTTGAAAAACGATGGCCTTACCATCTGTCTGCCCTTGTAGACCGATAACTTCTGCATGCCCATGTTTTCCAAAAATCAAAATCTGCTCATCATCATCATGGGAATTCTTTATCCTATTCTGCAACTTCAATACAACCGGACACGAAGCATCGATCAGCGTCAGTTCATTTTCAAGCGCAAGCTGGTAAGTTGATGGTGCTTCACCATGGGCACGGATAAGCACTTTTTCTTTATGCAGATTATGTAACTGTTCATGATCTATGATGCGAAGCCCTTTATCAGTTAAGCGTTTCACTTCCTCATCGTTGTGAACAATATCACCAAGACAATACAAATAGTCTTCATGATCTAATATATCCTCTGCCATATCAATTGCATAAACCACTCCGAAACAAAAACCAGAGGCTTTATCTATTGCTACAGCTAAATCATAATTTTCAGGCATATTCTCTTTTATTGAACAACTGCAAAATTACGCAAATTCTGTATGATATCTATTACTTAGGTTTAATTGATGTCAGGGTTCTCCTTAAGACAGCACGAAACATCAATACAAAAAGAAAAAGCATTTGTAAAGGGTGGTACAATAGACCGTATAAAGGATTTTGTGAGGTCATAAACGCGATCATTAACCGAGACATAAAAATGAGTCCAGCAGGAAGTGTCAGCAAAACTGGTTCAAAAATGATTAACACAGCCAGTGTTCCGGGAACAACAAGCAAAACATAGATTAATGCAGCGATGCTATTATTAGAAAAATGCATTAATAATCCTTTAGAAAAGTTCCTAAAGTCTACCTGAGTAATCTCATTTTGTATAAACTTATTTGCTAGTAAAACCTCCGCTTTGAACTGCTGTTGTTTAGCCTGTTTTACAATCTCTGTTGCAGCAGGCAATACATCACTTATCTTGTCATTCCAAATCATCTGCTTATAATATTCTGCATCAAAAAATAAGCAATCGTTACTGCCAGCAGCAAAAACAGGGCTGTTGCTTAAACGCACTAACCTTAAAGGAAAGAGATTCAGCATTAAGAAATCATTAATGGGATATATACATTGAGCTAAAAACCCAGATGCATTATAAGTAGGGATGAGACTTAAAACAGCCAGATTAAAAACTTTCGTTCTAAAAATCAGATTGTTTAGTAAACCCTGATGTATGGTTATTCCTGGCGTGATGAACAAATAGTATTCCCCTGTAGCCTGTTCGATGAGCTTCGCAATACTCTCGTCGCGTTGTACAATTACCTCAATATTTTTGTACTCCTGGCGATCAATTGAATTAAACAGCTCGCTTACATCAATTTGGGATTCAGAAGATAAAACAATTATAGATACTTTATCAGTAAAGTGTTTACCATAATACCCCAACTTAGGATTTGACAGAAAATTAAATAGGGTTACGCAAAATCTAAGCGTAAGAAATAGTAGTACGACAGACACAAACATCATCATAACATTCATATCTGCCATAGGTATTACATTTAAAGTTTTAACTTAAATAAACTCGATCTTCTTCACCATCCACATCCATAATAACATCCACATGCTCCTTTAATACCGTTGCCATTTTCAGGCCTACATAATCAGTGGCAATAGGGAATATCTTATGGCTTCTATCAACCAACACTACAGTTCTGATTTTCTTATGTGGTGTATTTAAAAACACTCCTAAACCATAAGCCAGTGTTTTGCCACTATTCAATACATCATCAACAATAATGATGACTTGATTTTTCCAATGTTCTTCCCCTAAATCTGTACTGGCAACAAGTTTACTGTTTTTTCTATCTAGCTCAACCTTTAGCATAGTAATTTTCAGATCAGAAATTTCCGACAGCACTGTTTTCAACCTCAGTGCCAACTTATAGCCCCTATCCCAGATTCCTGCAAGTACAATTTCTTTTTCAGTAAGGTTATCCTCTAATATCTGATAAGCAATCCTGTTTATTTTCTGCTGTATCTGCTGTTTATCAAGAATGAGTAATTGAGATGTTGCCATTATTTGCCTTGTTTTATGCTACAAAAAGAACCATTTTAAGAATCAAATTCAAATATTTAAAATATTTTATGAATCTTGAGACCTTTCTGTCTTAGCGATGTCTAATCATTAGTTTTTACTAATCCTTATTCGTTTTTGACCGGACAAGGATTCTTATCTGATTATTTACTTTTTAACTTTATAAGGATAGTAAATAAAATTGGCTCCTTCGGGCACAATTACAAATACACACATATAATCTTCTGGTTTTTTATAGCTTTTTAAAAATAAAGCTTTCTTTTCAGGAGTTATAATTCCTTTCTCAACAAATTCTTCAAAGGTTGAGGCTTGCATGGTCCATTCGGTATTCAGTTCTTTTCGATCCAGAATTACCTCACCTATACTTACCGTATGTTGGTGGGCAATGAAAATAGGATTCTCTGAAATACCTTCAACAATAATTTCCATTGCAATCTCCTTTACTGAGTCTGCATACAACTCCAAATCCTTTTCCAGGCTAACCAATGGACTTTTGCTTTGTTGCTCCTTGCCTCCTTCTGGTTGTTGCGGCATTAATTCTTCTATATCCATCAAAAATCCTATAATTAATTCCCTTTAAATTTCAAAAGCACTACGTTTTCCACATGTTGTGTATGTGGAAACATATCAACAGGTTTAATTCGTACTACTTCATATTTTTCTTTTAATAAAGCCAGGTCACGTGCCTGGGTGGCAGCATTACAACTTACGTAAACAATCTTTTCTGCTTCCATCTCCAATAAACGCTCTACAACATCAGCATGCATACCAGCTCTTGGCGGATCTGTGATCACCACGTCAGGTTTGCCATGTTCAGCAATAAATTCCCTGGTCAGAATATCTTTCATATCCCCGGCATAGAAGATTGCATTATTTATTCCATTGAGATCAGAATTAAATTTAGCGTCTTCAATTGCTGTAGGTACATACTCGATTCCTACTACTTGTTTTACACTACCAGCTACGAAATTGGCAATTGTACCCGCTCCAGTATATAAATCATATACCAACTCATTTCCAGAAAACCCTGCAAACTCTTTAGTAATCTTATATAATTCGTGAGCCTGATCTGAATTGGTTTGATAGAATGATTTTGCACCAATCTTAAATTTCAAACCCTCCATTTCTTCGAAGATATGATCTCTTCCGGCATAAGTAATTACTTCCTGATCAAAAATGGTGTCATTCTTTTTTTGATTTTCAATATATAACAATGCTGTAATTTCAGGAAAGCGATTTTTTAAGTGCTCCATCATAGCATCAATCTGCTCCTGCCCTATATAAGCAAAAACTACAACCACCATAATTTCACCAGTCGATGAAGTACGGATAATCAAATTACGTAGATTACCCTCATGATTACGCAGATCATAGAATGTTAAACCATGTTGCAAAGCATAATCTCTAACATCATTTCTGATACTGTTCGAAGGCTCCGCTTGTAAATAGCAATGCTGAATGTCTAATATCTTATCAAAACGTAATGGTACGTGAAAACCTAAGGCATTCATATCCATATTGGCATTAGAACTCTCACCTTCAGATCCTTCCACCTTTTCAGGCATATCTTCTTTATTCAGCCAACGTTTATTAGAAAAAGTATATTCCAGTTTATTCCTGTAATATTTATTTTCGACCGAACCTAAAATCGGTTCCATTGAACTGGTATCAATTTTAGCAAGGCGCTGTAAAGCTGCCTCTACATTCTTCTGCTTAAATTTTAACTGAGCATCATATTCCATCTGCTGCCATTTGCAGCCTCCGCAAGTACCGAAATGTTGACAAAAAGGATCAGTTCTTAATTCTGATTTTTTATGCAGGTTTTCAATTACTGCTTCCGCAAAGTTTTTTTTCTTTTTTATGATACGTACATCAGCAATATCCCCAGGCACAGTCTTTTCAACGAAAATCACCAGCTCATCTGCTTTACCAACACCTTTACCTTCTTCGGCAATATCTATAATACTTAAATCAGGAATGATGGTTACCACTCCAGCTTTTCTATTTCTACTCATTATGGGGGCGAATTTAAGTTTTTTTTCAGACATAAACCTTTCTTCCAGACATTTTGGGATGTCTGCTACTGAAGAAATTAATGTGTCAAATGCTACCTGCCAAAAATTCTAAGTATAAAACCCAAAACACCGTCAGCCGGTTCAAATATCACATCAAACTTCTCATCTACCAATATAGAAATTTCTAAAATCTCGTTACTCATCGTTATAAGAGTTGATACTACAACAAATATAACGCCTTTTATACCAAATACTGAAATGGTATAAGTTAACATTATGTAAAATAAAGCAATCTATTTCAGGATTTTAGCTAAGGAGTCTACAAAGCAGCTTTTACTAAAAATGGAAGTAGTTCTTTTTGGAAACTCACAAAATTCTTACGTACATCAGAATCACTAACTGATGTAAAGGCAAAAGAAAATACAATATTTTTACTGGCTTTAAGCAAAAATGCCAACCCTTCTCTACGTGATGGATGATTTTTAAAGTGATCAAGTTCCAGATAAGCAGAAAGCAGAAGTGATTCCAGCTGATCAGATAAATGCTTCAAAAATTCTTGTGAATTTGCATTCTCTCTAACGAAATCCCAGCCAATAAACTCATTACAAACAGTATATGTTAACCTACATGTCTTCATCACCAATGCTTTAAGGTGTTCCTCCTCATCTGCAAACTGAGCCTTATTTTTTAATATCTCATGCAAGTTCAAATCCAGGTAATCCATTAAAATGGCATCCAGAATCTGTTCTTTACTCTCAAAATACTTGTATATGGTAGCCTTAGCTATCCTGGCTTTCCTGGCTATCTCATTCACACTTGTTTTGTGATAACCATACTTCCTGAACAACTCTTTAGCGGCTCTGACTATACTTTCTTTTATTTTTTCTGGTTCCATTAATTGGTTACATAAATTGTATTTCCTGCTACAGTTACCTGATATTCTTTTAATGATAATACAGCTGGCACTTTTGCGGGGCTACCATCCTCAAGAGAATACTTTGCTCCTGAACATTTATCCGTTACCGTAAAAGTTGGATCATCCAACTCCACAGCACATTGTTTTTCCGGATTCACAGTGCTACACCTATCGTAAGCTTTATAACCGCTAAATTGTGTTCGATAAATGACAATGCCCGCAACACCGTAATTATCCAAAATCACCGCTCCTCCCGGACTACTTAACCTAATCAATCTTGGATCAGTCAGTTGCCCACTAAAATTAACCGGCACATTAGGAATATTCAATCGCTCTTTACCACATCCCACCAACAAGAAAACCAACACTAATGTGGCTAAGGCAAATTTCATTATATTAACGACGTCTTATACTGTTTTAAGAACTTGGCATCATTTTCTGAGAATAAGCGCAGATCCTTAATTTCAAATTTAAGATTCGCAATCCTTTCAATTCCCATTCCAAAGGCAAAACCACTATATTTTTTACTATCGATGTTACAATTTTCCAAAACATTTGGATCAACCATACCACAGCCTAATATCTCAACCCATCCACTTTGCTTACACATCTGGCAACCTGCACCTTTACAAATGGTACAGGAAATATCCATTTCTGCTGAAGGTTCTGTAAAAGGAAAATAAGATGGACGGAAACGCACTTTAGTACCTTCACCATACAATTCCTGTACAAAATAAAATAAGGTTTGTTTTAAATCAGCAAATGATACATTCTCATCAACATACAGTCCTTCAACCTGATGAAAAAAGCAATGCGCTCTGGCCGAGATTGCTTCGTTCCTATATACCCTTCCCGGCATGATTGCCCTGAAAGGGGGTTTACCTTCTTCCATCATTCTCACTTGAACAGAGGAAGTATGTGTACGCAATGCAATATCACCTTTCTCACCACCTTTTTTTATAAAGAAAGTATCCTGCATATCACGGGCAGGGTGTTCTTCAGGAAAGTTCAATGCCGAGAAATTATGCCAGTCATCTTCAATTTCCGGTCCTTCTGCAACGATAAATCCAAGCTTATTAAAAATCTCGATTATCTCTCTCCTAACCAAAGCCAAAGGATGACGTGATCCTACCTCAAATCCTTCCCCAGGTAAAGTAAGATCCAGATCAGCCCCTTTTGAAGTATCAGTTACTTCAGCCTGATCTTTCAACCCTTGATATTTAGCTTCTGCCAATTGTTTGAATTCGTTTAAAACCTTTCCAAGAACTCTTTTTTCCTCAGGTGATACGGCTTTAAATTCATCAAAAATATCTTTGATAATTCCTTTTGTTCCAAGGAATTTTATGCGAAACTGTTCTAACTCATCAGCACTGTCTGTCGAGAATGCATTTATTTCTGTGGTGTATTGTGTTATCTTATCTTGTAACATGGGGCAAATATACAGCTTTTCTATAATTTATATTACGCCTAAAGCTTTACCTACCTTAGTAAATGCAGCAATTGCCTTATCCAAATGATGTTGTTCATGTGCTGCAGAAAGCTGAACACGGATCCTGGCCTTTCCTTGCCCTACAACAGGATAATAAAAACCAATTACATATATCCCCTCTTCCAGCATTTTGGCGGCAAATTCCTGCGCCAGTTTCGCATCGTATAACATCACCGGTACAATTGGATGAATCCCTGGTTTAATATCAAAACCTGCTTCCGTCATTTTCTCGCGGAAGTATTGGGTATTCTGCTCTAATTTATCTCTTAAGCCTGTAGTCTCACTTAACATATCCAATACTGCAACAGAAGCACCTGCAATAGCTGGCGCTAATGTATTGGAGAATAAATATGGGCGTGAACGTTGACGAAGCATATCAATAATTTCTTTTCTCCCAGATGTAAAGCCCCCGGATGCACCACCTAATGCTTTCCCCAAAGTACCTGTAATGATATCTACGCGATCCATTACATTAAAATGCTCATGTGTTCCACGTCCCGTTTTTCCGACAAAACCTGTACAGTGCGATTCATCTATCATCACCAAGGCTTCATATTTATCAGCCAAATCACAAATCTGATCCAGAGGAGCTACTACTCCATCCATAGAGAAAGCTCCATCTGTAACAATAATACGATGTCTGGCATCTTTTGCTGCAATCAGTTGTCTTTCCAGATCAACCATATCAGCATTTTTATATCTGAAACGTTGCGCTTTACATAAGCGTACACCATCAATAATCGACGCATGGTTCAATTCATCAGAAATAATTGCATCCTGATCATTAAATAAAGGTTCAAAAACACCACCATTAGCATCAAAAGCAGCCGCATACAATATTGTATCTTCAGTACCTAAAAATTTGGAAAGCTTTTCCTCAAGCTCTTTGTGAACATCTTGTGTCCCACAAATAAAGCGTACAGATGACATTCCGTAACCATATTTATCAATTGCATTTTTTGCAGCTTCAATTACACGCGAATCTGAAGATAATCCAAGATAATTATTTGCACAGAAATTAATCACCTCCTGACCAGTACTTACTTTAATGTCTGCACCTTGTGGAGTGACAATAATACGCTCACGCTTAAATAATCCGTCTTTTTCTATCTGATCTAGCTCTTGAATCAGAACTGGCTGTAATGTTTTATACATACGAAATATAATTTGATACGTCAAAGTTATACAATTCTTATGTTGTGCTGGTAAGCTTAATCAGGAATGTTTAGAAATCTACATGGATTTTTGCACGTATTCCCGATTTTGATACATCAGGATGATTTAAGTAATTAAATCTCATTACATAATCGACACGTAGTAATTTAAATATATTGCCTATCCCTACACTCCCCTCCATATAGGGTACATTACCCAATGCAAATGAAGTCTGAACACCATCATTATTTGTAGCAAAACGATACAGATCAGGATCATTCTCAGGTCTGTTTTTTGAAGTAATATCTCCGTAAAGCAATTTCAAAGAAGCCATTTCTCTTAGTTGTAATCTCTTGATCAAGGGAATTTTATTTAAAATCAACCCATTTAACGAATGGTCTATATTAATACTTGCGTATCTGTCACTCATAAACTCCATAAAGTTCATTAAATTATAAGACTGATTCTGATAAGAATAAGTTTGGTTGGCACGATGAATAGCTAACAAAGGAAATGGGACTTTCCCCAGTACCATTCCACCTTCCATAGTGATATCTGAATATCCAAATGGTGGCACAAACAATCTTTTATAGATATGAAGTGAAACGTTTTGATAATTGTAATCCCCTTTCAAAAATCCCTTAACCCCTGCCGAAGCTCTAAGCGTAAAGATTGGGTAACCATTCTTTATCGGTCTGCGAAATCTTTTACCTTGATAGAACTGCTCTTTCGGGGCCCAGCGCAACTCTGTTGTAAACTCAGACAGGTTGAGTCGATCTACAGTTTCAGATGCAGAAACCGGATGAAAAACCAATCCACCAGTAGGGTCCAATTCTTGATTTCTATATCCAACACGAAAGGATATATGGTTTTCTAATTCTCTGAAATACTCTCCGCTCCATTTTCTATTATACAACCATTTATCGTTCACTCCTCTTTTAAAGGAAAGTAGAAAATTATCATCTTCAACAAAATTCAGATCCTGACCCGGGATCTGTGTTTCGTAGCTATGTTTTATGGTAAAACTATGTATTGGAAACTGAAGAGGCCCTTCCGGTTTGAAGGAATAAGCCGCACTCATAGCATACTTCCATTTCTTATCTTTCATACCACGCGCAATATGCCCCTCTAAAACAACCTTATCACTAAATTCGATATTAGTACGCGCACTTAATCTTATCCTTGTCCCTTCTATGCTATTGAAACTATAAAAAGAACCAATTGGACCAATATCCACAGGCCCCGCTTTTTGAAAACCTGTTAAAATCAGTGCGCTTATCGCAGCCATTCTTTTAAATCTCGGAGATTTCTTTAAGCTATCTATATTGTTATAAGCATTTTGCTCTAAGGATGTCAAACCCTCAGGACGATTAAATGTTTCTGACCCTTTATTCTTTGCTAAAACTGGTTTTTGTGTTGGGAAGATAAAACCTTTCTCTGCAAACCTATAATCGGTGGTAAGAAGTGTTCGACTTCCAAACAGGTTATATTTATCTTTAAAGAGCCCTAAGCCCATATCTGTTACACTTTTGGCGATATAGTATTTCCCTTCCGCATCCTTTTTATAAGTAATATTTACTTCAAAATCATTTACGAAATTGAGATTTACATCTTTATTAAGTGTCAGTGTAACGTCTGCTACAGCATAATCTCCGTTAAGAGGAATACGCATTTCGCCCATAAACAACTGATCTTGTTTATTTCGTGGGCTAAACATCAAACGGACTACATGAGGCTTTACATCTTTTAAGGTATCTGCTATGAAATATTTATACAATTCTGGCGCCAGTGAAGCGATAGGACTTAAAAAACGCTGACTGCCAATACCGATATCATTATCATAAATATCAACGTGCTGATAAATTTGTTTCAGATATTCATCTATCCCATCTTCATCAAAAAACTGATCAATCCGCGATTGCTTCTCCCCCAGAATCTGACTCCGATCGTTTTCTTTATTTTTTGTTTCCAAACATAAGCTTAACCTTTCTCGCATAAACAACGGTATTAATGCTTTCCCAGGTTGTCTAATGGAGTCTGCTGTTTTGAGCAGAAAGGGAAATTTGCGGACAATTGAGGAACCACGAAGTTGATTACGTTTCATACTCAACGAAAGATTAAGCTTTTCATATTGTTTAAAAACCACATCGTTATTTTTCTGCTTCCTGTTATTCTCTCTATTGGCTATAACATTACGAATTAGTTCTACTGCCGGATTATTTTTATTGCTATATCTCTTCGTTTTCTTTGCAGCAACAATACTTACATCATTCAGTGTATTAAAAGTCTCTTCCAATTCGATATTCAACTGATACTCGCCTTTTTTTTGCAAACGGTAGTTGAAAGATTTGTAACCTATTGCAGAAAAAGTAATGCTATTGACCTGTTTATTGGTAAAGATTTTAAAATTACCGTCTCCATTGGAAAGTGTTTTAGCTTTAACCTCAGCAAGTGTAATGGTAACAGAAGGAATAGGCTGTCGGGTTTGCTTATCAATAATTTTGCCTCTGACAGTAGTTTGTGCAATTGCCGAAAACGTTACGGAACACAACAGAATCAATGATAGCGTGATTAGATGGAGATAAAATCCTTCAACACAACGACTTCTAACACAAACAATATTGAGCAGCAAGAAACAAAGGATTGTAATTAGAAAAGACACAAACATAAATCTCTATAATAACGAAAAAACTCCATCCAACCCCCGCGTTATACAACTGAATACCAGCTATGTAATTTCGCGCAAATATAATCAGGTTTTTCCACTATATTTAAGTCTTCCTAACAAAAACACGATATATTACTTAAAATACCTACTTATGGGTATTTTTGGCTAAAGAATTGTTAATATCAAATAGCATTAATAGCTCTTAACTTCAAATCTTCGTTATTTTGGGCATTTGACTAACTCTTTTACATGAAGCACTTTTTACTTGGATTATTCTTATTACTCAATATATTCAGCAGTTATGCGCAGCAATCAACGCTTAGCGGTTCAATTAAAGATACTGGTGGCGATGCCATTCCTTTTGTTTCTGTTTACATAAAAAATACAACGATTGGTACCTCAGCTAATGTAGACGGTGTTTATTCATTTAAAATTCAAAATGGAACTTATACAATCGTTTATAAAACAATTGGATATAAGTCCTTAGAAAAAAATATCACAATTACCGAAGATGCTGCTATTGACATTATCCTGCAACCTGAAAGCTATACACTGGCAGCAGTAAATATTATTGGCAATGGTGAAGATCCGGCATACGAAATCATCAGACAGGCTATTAAAAAGAGAAAAGAACATTTAACTGAAGTCAATGCTTTTACCGCCGATGTATATGTTAAAGGAGTTCAAAAACTTGTCGGCGCTCCAAAAAAACTGTTTCGCAAGAATATACAGAGGATACTGGATGTAGACACTAATGGAAAAGGCATACTTTATTTATCTGAATCCACTTCCCGCTTCTCCTATCAGCGTCCAAATCTTATTCACGAAGAGATGGTCTCCTCCAAAGTTGCAGGACACAACAGTGCTTTTAGCTTTAACAAGGCCTCAGATTTAACTATCAATCTTTACGATAACATATTACTGGAAAACAAATTTAGCTCCCGTGGCTTTGTATCACCTATTTCAGATAACGCCTTACGGTATTACCGATACAAGTTATTAGGCACAAGCACAGACAACGGAGAAACCGTACATAAAATTCAAATCATTCCCCGCAGAGAAAATGACCCGGTATTTAGGGGCCTCATTTACATAAAAGAAGACACCTGGCATTTGGTTAATGCCAATGTATTTCTGACAAAGAACACAGGTATAAACTTACTGGACACATTGAATATTTCTCAACAATTTTTGAAAACCGGCAAGACTTACATGCCATCCAGTATTAATGTTCAGTTCAACGGAGACGTTATAGGTTTTAAGTTTGAAGGTTATTATGTAGGAGTTTATTCAAATTATAACCTTCAACCCAATTTCCCTAAAAGCTATTTCAATGGAGAGGTTTTAAAAATCAATAAAGCTGCTAACGAAAAAGATTCATTATTCTGGCTTAACAACAGACCTATTCCACTTACCAGTGAAGAACAAAAAGATTATACAAGAAAAGATAGCATAGAGGTAGTAAAAACATCTAAGCACTACCTTGATTCAGTAGAAAGAGAAAGCAATAAAGTTGGTGTTTTTGGTCTGATCACAGGTTTTACTATCAAAAAACATGAGACTGGTCGCCGTTATCAGTTCGAGCCATTATATAAATCAATACTGTATAATACTGTAGAGGGCTTTGCCATTAAACCAGCTATTACTTACACTAAAGACCTTGGAGAACGTCGTTTTTATGATATCAGAGCCGAAGTCAGGTATGGTTTCTCTAATAAGTTACTTACAGGAAACATCAGTTCCAATTATTATTATCGGCCAGATAAACGTGCAAACATTAGTTTTAGTGCGGGCTCTGGCATCTATGATTTAAATAACTATGGTTCAATGAGCCAATTTGGCAACTCTACCAACTCCTTATTTTTTGAAACAAACTTCTCTAAGTTTTACAAGAAGGAATTTATTAATCTAGGTACAACAAGGGAACTTAGCAATGGATTACAAGCAAGAATTAAAGGAAGTTATGCACGTAACACAAATCTTAAAAACACTTCTACATTTAAATTCAGAGATCTTGAGAATGAGCACTTCACTTCTAACAACCCATTCACTCCAGATTCAGAAACGCCGTTATTCCCAACATACGAGGCCCTAACCATCACAGCAGGATTGAATTACACTTTTGGTCAGACCTATATTACCAGACCTAATGGAAAATTTTACCAGCCTAGCAGGTATCCGGTAATTGATTTTACATATAGAAAAGGAATAAAAGGGATACTCAGTAGTGACACAGATTATGATTTAGTTTCATTAGAAGTATCGCAAAATAAAATTAGTGCGGGACTATGGGGTTACTTTTCTTTCATCGTAGGCGCAGGTAAGTTCCTGAATTCTTCTCAGATCTATTATCCTGATGCCAAACATTTCACAGGTAACAACTCCTTGTTCTCTCTTCCTGAACTTCCAAAATTCTTATTCCTCGACTTCTATTTGTTTAGTACAGATAAAGAATATGTTGAAGCGCATTTTGAGCATAACTTCTCTGGTTTCTTCACAAATAAAATACCATTGCTGCGTAAGTTAAAATTAGAAGAGATTGTAGGAGCAAGCTATTTGAGCCAGCCAATAAAAAGAAACTATACCGAATTCTATTTCGGTTTTCAAAGACTGATTTTTAGAGCCGCCTACGGTTTTGCTTATGATGGTAGCAAAAGGGTAAATCATGGTTTCAGACTATCCTATGGTTTTTAAACAAAACGCATAAAATAAGACATAAAAAAAATGGAGCCCTTTTGGAACTCCATCTTTTTATAGTTTTAAAATAGCTCTTATTTAATCGCCATTTTTTTACGTAAATCTGAAGGAATTCCGTTTTTGTGCAATAAGAATGCTGTTGTTTTATATTTAACAAAGTTCTTAGTCACATATAAATATCCTTTGTAATCGTTAGTTGCACCCCAAGAGTTTTTAACGATATAGTATTCCTTACCTGCCTGATCCTTAGCAATACCAGTAATTTGCATACCATGATCATCAGTAGTTTCGTAATTATCGAAAGCAGCCTGACGCATTTCTACAGTAATTTCTTTCTCTGCTTTCGGACCGTTGAACATTGTTTTTTTCTCATCAATGCTCATATTTTCGAAATCTTTTGCAGGAACATAAGCAACACCATTTTTCCAGCTAAATCCTTTTTCACTTACATCAGAAGCCCATGCAACAGTAAATCCCTTTTTTAGTGCATTATCAATAATGTTGGTGATATCATCCATTGGAACATTATAAACCTGATCAAATGACCAGTTATCAGGAACCATTAAAACAGCTTTTTCATAATAAGGACTGCTGGTGAATGATCCTAATTCTACATAATCAGCAGGGTTAATTCCAACTACCTCTTTAGCAAAAGTTTTTGGTGTATATTCTTTTCCTTCGTAAGTGAATTTCTCAGGAACAGCACCCATACAAGAATCAATTGTAGCAATGTATCTATCTTTCCATGTAGGATCAAATTTACCATCAATAGCTTTCTTCAAGATAGCTTCTGTTAGTTTGTTCATTCTATCAGAAGAACCTGGGCTACCATAATCATTACCATTATAAGCTTCTTGTGGCATGGCACCATATTTAGCAAACATATTAGTTACATCATGACATGCACCACCATCACCTAAAGTCAGGGCACCATGCATACGTACATAATTAATACCTTTTTCAATATAAGTGTTACGAGCAGTAAATAATTCAGCTAAATCAACAGGTTTCTTACCCATACGAATCATTTCAGACTCCAAGAAAGAGTTTGTACAGTAACTCCAGCAAGTCCCTGATGATTTCTGATTTTTCACTGATGTAGCTTCAGCATTTATTACAGGAGTGAAAGTAAAGCTTGTCGCGCTATTAGCGCTTTGGTTATTTTTAAGCGCATTCACAAGATTGTCTTGCGCAAATCCAGCAGTTGTACCTAACAATAAGCCAGCAGACAACCACAATGATTTCATTGAAATTTTAGTCATTTTATGTTTAATATAATTAGTTAGTATATTATTTCTTGATTGAGGGTACAAACTTAATAATTATCCAACACAAAATAAGGGGTCTGAAACAAACACCGAATTTGTTACAAAAAAGGCTAGAAGAATAAAACTAAACTCCACTTTGAAAAGCAACTGTAGAGTAAAGAGAAAAGTATGATAAACAATCCCTGCACCTTGCTACTCTGCATCATGCTTAAAACAAAAAATACCTTCTCCGACAAGGCATAGGAAAATTTTACGCTCCTTCAGCGTAAAAGATTCCAGACTTGGAGGAGAACGGTTTTTTTTGCACTTTTGTATCCGCATTAAACGCCATTTGCACCGGTATCAATGAATTATGACATATCAGACACTACTTTATTATTGCTATAGTCCTATAGCAGAGGCAGAACAATTTGCCGATGATCATCTTAAATTTTGCAAATCCATAGGCCTAGTAGGCCGTATTATCGTTGCCGATGAAGGCTTAAATGGTACTGTTTCCGGCACTAAAGAAGCATGTGAAAGCTATATGGCTGCTATAAAAGCTGACGAACGATTTGCTAAAACAGATTTTAAAATCGACGATGTAGAAGTTCCTTCTTTCATTAAGATGCATTGCCGTTATAAATCTGAAATTGTACACTCTGGCTTAAGAGATCCAAACATTATTGATCCAAATAAGCAAACCGGGAAACACCTGGAACCTGCAGAATTTCAAAAAATGATAGATCAGGATGATGTGGTTATTCTAGACGTCCGTTCTAATTACGAGCATAACCTTGGACGTTTCAAAAATGCAATAACACTTGACATAGAAAACTTCCGGGAGTTCCCTGAAAAGATCAATGAGCTGGCACAATATAAAGACAAAAAAGTACTGACCTATTGTACCGGTGGTATTAAGTGTGAAAAAGCATCAGCCTTGCTATTACACCACGGCTTTAATGATGTTTACCAATTACATGGTGGAATCATTAAATACGGAAAAGAAGCCGGTGGAGAAGATTTTGAAGGTAAATGCTATGTTTTTGATAACCGCATTGCAGTAGATGTTAATACTGTAAATCCGAAGGTTGTATCTACATGTTACAACTGTGGCAAAACGACACCAAAAATGATCAATTGTGCCAATCCGGAATGCAATGAGCATGTTACACAGTGTGATGAATGTGGCGATGAGCTACAAGGATGTTGTTCTGTTGCCTGTACAACCAATCCGCGTAAGCGTAAATACGATGGAACAGGATATTATGTAAAAGTACCTCAACCTGTAAACGTAGCTGGGAAATAACTATCTTAGTATTTCATGAACAGGGCGCTGCTAAAATACTTCTTATATTGTATCACTTTCTTATGCGCTTTTAGCGCATCAGCAGAAAATATTAAAAGTATAGGAGTTCCCTATATTCAAAATTACCCAAAATCCATCTATTTATCGGGCAACCAAAACTGGTCAATAGCCAAAGATAAGTCAGGGATAATGTATTTCGGCAATACCGAAGGGCTTCTTAGCTACGATGGAAAGTATTGGCAGCAATATAAAATGCCAAACAAACAGATAGTACGCTCAGTTACATCCGATGCTAATGGTATCATCTATACTGGTAGTTTTGGAGAATTCGGATACTGGAAAGTAACAGATAAAAAATTAAAATATCATTCTCTCGTTCAGCTTATTCCAAAACAGCACAAGGTTGCCGATGAAATATGGAAAATATATGTAGCCGGCAAAAAGATCATTTTCCAATCTTTCAGCTCCATCTATATCTATCAGGACAAAAAAATCAGCGTCATCAAGACTAAAGGATCTTTTCTGTTTTTACACCAAGTAAATCAGCGCTTTATTATCGAAGAACTGGGAAAAGGCCTATTTGAATTAAAGGGGAATCAGCTTGTACCATTAAGTAATGACGGACCACCCTTACCAGAAAGCGTCCTCTCTATTTTACCTTATAAATCAGGTAAATTATTAATTGGCACCAGCAAATCAGGATTATTCCTGTACGATGGGCATAGTTATACACCCTTCAATACCGCAGCTAATCCATTTCTAAAAACTTATCAGCTCAACAATGGCGTGCAAATTCTGAATAAATATTATGCTTATGGCACTATTTTAAATGGCTTAATCATTATCGATGAAGAAGGTCAGATTATTCAAAAAATTAACAAATCCAGCGGACTCCAGAACAATACAGTTTTAAGTATCTATACTGATAATGAGCAGAACTTATGGGCAGGTCTCGACAATGGCATAGATCGTATCGAGCTAAATTCTCCTTTATATTTTTACTTTGATAAAACGGGTCTTTTTGGAACTGTTTATTCCAGTCTTATTTATAAAGATAAAATATACCTGGGCACCAATCAGGGGCTATTTTCCAGTTCCTGGACAGCAGACAATGGTCAGCCTTTTAAAACTTTTAATTTTAAACTGATACCCAATTCACAAGGACAAGTCTGGGATCTCAGTTTAATAGACGGCCAATTACTTTGCGGACACAATGACTATACGTTTAGGGTAACCGACAATTCTATTGAAAGAATTTCTGGTACGGGCGGTGGCTGGACGATAAAGAAACTAAACAATGAATACCTTATTCAGGGCACCTACACAGGTCTTGTACTTTATAAACGGGATGTTGCCGGCTTATGGAAATTCTATCATAAGATAGAAAACTTTTCGGAACCCTCCAGATTTGTAGAACAAGATGCCAAAGGAGACCTCTGGGTAAGTCATGCTTATCGTGGGCTATACAAATTATCGCTTAGCTCCGATTTTAAAAAAGTAACTGCAGTTAAATATTATGATGAGCGTAATGGATTGCCCAGCAGCTACAACATCAACTTGTTTACGCTTGAAAATAAGCTGCTTTACTCATCAGACAAAGGCTTCTTAACATTTGACGAAATTAGCAACCGGTTTACTCCCTATGAGGTTCTGAATAAAGTGATCGGTTCGTACTCAAAATCCAACAAAATTATTAGCGCAGGTGATAAAAAATATTGGTTTATTAATGACGGCAAAATGGCATTGGCGAGCTTTGAACAAGAGGGGAAAATCAAAATTGACTCTACCCGCTTTAGTATCCTCGATGGCCGGATGGTTCAATATTACGAAAACATCAGTAAAATCAGCAACCAGATTTACCTCATCAGTGTTGATGATGGTTTTGTAATCTACAACGCTACAGATACACGGGACAAGAAAACAGCCTTACCCGCGGTCCTGATCCGTAAGATAGAAGACATTACCGATACCTATTCCATCATAAGCGAAGTTGGAAGCAGCGGAGAAGGCGCAATAGAAATACCTTTCAGTAGAAACAACATCCGAATCTCGTACGCACTTCCTTATTACCGGGAAGCAAAAATTAAATTCCAGTATTTTTTGGAGGGATATTCCAAACAATGGTCCGACTGGAGTACAGCTTCCCAGAAAGATTTCACCAACCTTTCTCAGGGAAAATATAAATTCCTGGTAAGAGCTAAAATAAACGATCAAACCCGCAGTCAGGTCACTGCCTTCAACTTTACAGTGCTACCTCCTTTCTATGCCAGCAACTGGGCTGTCCTGCTATACCTGTTCATGTTTATTATAATTCTACTGGTTGGTAAAAAACTTTATGAAAAAAAGTTACTTAAAGATCAGCAAGCTATTGCTGCAAAACTACAGGAGGAAAAGGATATTTACCTGAAGAAGGAAACTGAGGCAACCGAAAAACAGATCATTAAACTACAGACCGAAAAACTACAGGCAGAACTTGCAGGTAAAAGCAGAGAGCTTGCTAACTCAGCCATGAGCCTGGTGTACAAAAATGAACTACTTCAAAAAATAAGTCAGGAAATGCTCAAACTAAAAGATGGCAATGGGAAGCCTCTTGCGGAAGAACAACTTAGAAAAATTCAAAAAGTAATTGATGAAGGGATGAATGACGAGCGAGACTGGAATTTATTTGAAAGCAGCTTCAATGAAGCGCATGAAAGTTTCTTCAAAAAATTAAAGGCAAACCATCCCGATCTGGTACCGAATGATCTGAAACTTTGTGCATACCTACACATGAATATGAGCAGCAAAGAACTTGCATCCCTGCTTAACATATCACTTCGTGGAGTAGAGATCAGAAGGTATAGGTTAAGAAAAAAACTAGAGGTACCTCACGATAAAAACCTTGTAGAGTTCCTAATGGAGCTTTAAACACTACATCATTACCTCTCATACCAGAAAAAAAGTAGCCAGTCAGCTCTTATGATTGTCTTTCCTTATTTCAACAAATTATCTTTGTTTAATCCCTAAATTCTGTGTTTTAGCTAGAACAAACTCCCATCCGGACTGTTATCAGATAATCTATATCTAGTGAATGATGTAATAATGTTGAGGTTACCAGATTTGGTATACCTAATAATCTAACGGAATTTTAACAATCATTTAACCAAAAACTTAAACGAGTATGAAAAGATTTTTTACAAGATTTTCTGTTTTAAGTCTCTTTAGTTTGTTTGTAATCAACACCGCCTTTGCGCAGAATATAACTGTCAAAGGTGTAGTTACAGATGGACAGGATAAGACGACAATTCCAGCTGTTAGTGTAACGATTAAAGGCACTAATAGCGGGGCCCAAACAGATGCTACCGGAAAATATTCCATTAGCGCAGCACCAAATAGCACATTAGTATTTAGCTATGTAGGATACGTAACACAGGAAATCCCTGTTAACGGTCAGTCAACAATCAATGTTGTCCTCTCAGCTACTTCACAATCACTAGAACAGGTTGTTGTGGTAGGCTATGGAACACAAAGAAAGCTGGACGTCACAGGTTCAGTAGCCAGCTTAAAAGGCGCAGAGATCTCTAAACAAGCTTCTACCAGTCCTGTGGGTGCATTACAAGGTAAAATAGCCGGTGTTTCCATTACCAACAACGGAGCACCTGGTTCATCTCCACAAATCCGCATCCGTGGTTTGGGTACCATATTTGGCAACCAGGCCCCGTTATATGTGGTAGACGGCGTATGGTATAATGACATTAGCTTTTTAAGCCCGGGCGATATTGATAACATGAGCATTCTGAAAGATGCCTCTGCCCAGTCCATTTATGGTATACGTGCAGCAAATGGAGTGGTACTCATCACTACAAAAAAAGGGAAAGCCGGCATGCCAACTACTGTTAATTATGATGCATATGCCGGATTTCAAAAAACAACCAATAAAGTTAAAATGGCCAATGCACAAGAGTATGCTACCTTTACCAACGAACTGGCCGGACTAAACGGTGGCGCCCCTGTCTTTAGCGATCCTTCTACTCTTGGTCAGGGTACTGACTGGTACGATCAGATCCTTAGAAACGGGTTTGTTACCAATCATAATTTATCAGTTGCCGGTGGCGGTGAGAAATCGACTTACAACATATCACTAGGTTTCCTGGATCAGGACGGAAACGTTAAAACCAATAATTACAAAAGATATACAGCAAGGGTTTCTAACGACATACAGGTGTTTAAAGACCTGAAAGTAGGCTACAACGTTACAGGTCTGTCCAGTAAATCAAGGGACATACCTACAACCATTTATCACCAGTTGTATGGTGCAGCCCCAAGTGTACCTGTATTTAATGCAGACGGTTCTTATGGCGATCCAAAAACACAGAATCTTGGTGATGGAGCCAACTATAATCCACAGGCTTCAATTGATTTTTTTAACCAGCAAACCAAACAATACAGCGTAACTGGTAATGTATATGCGGAACTGAAATTTGCCAAACATTTTACATTCAGAACAAGTTTTGGAGGAGAATTCGGACAAATAGAAAACAGGAAATACGCACCCGTATATCGTGCAACAGAAGCACAAAAAGCTGATATCAGCACCCTCGATCTGAAACGCATAGAAACGCGCAACTGGATTGTAGAAAATACGCTTACTTACGATAATACTTTTGCCGTAGATCATAAGTTGACGCTGTTACTAGGGCAATCTGCACAAAGTAATAAAGCCTATACCGTAAATGCCTCCGCTCAAAATGTTCCTTTCAACACCGAAGCCGATCTTTACCTGAGTTTGGGTGATGCAGCATCAAGAAGTGTAGCCGATCAAGGTTCTCTGATTAAATTTGCATCTTATTTCGCAAGGGCAAATTATGCATTCAAAAATAAATACCTGATCAACGCTTCAATGCGTGCCGATGGTGCCTCGCAATTTTTTGGTAGTTCGGATGCCTGGGGTTATTTCCCCTCTGTAGGTGCCGGATGGGTAATTACCAATGAGGATTTTATGAAAGATCAGAAAGTTTTCAGCTCATTAAAACTAAGAGGTAGCTGGGGACTTATAGGAAACGCAAGTGTCCCTATCAATGCTTCACAGCAAACACTTGCCCAAAATGGCAATCTTGTGGCCATCTTTAACAACACCCCTTACACCGGAAAAAGTATAAACACCTTAATTCCGCCTTCTATTGTATGGGAAAAAGGTATTGGAAGCAATGTCGGACTAGAAGCGGCGTTTTTAAACAACAGGTTAACTGTTGAGACCGATTTCTACAATAGAAAAACATCTAAGGCTATATTTAAGATTCCTGTTCTCGGATCTTTGGGAACTGAAGACAATCAGATGCTGGGGAACCAGGCCGACATACAAAACCGAGGTGTAGAATTCTCTGCCACCTGGAGCGATCAGACTAGTGGTGGTTTAGCCTACTCTATAAGTGGTAACATTAGCTACAATGCAAATAAGGTGCTTAATGTAGCATCCGGACAAACACCCATCTTTAGCGGAAGTACGGGCGTTACCAATGGTGCCCTTGCCACAAGAACTATTGTAGGTGACCCTATTGGCGTATTTTATGGCTATAAGGTGGCTGGAATTTTCCAGAATGCAGCCGAAGTAGCCAGTTATTTCCCTCAATCTAACGCAGCTCCAGGAAACTTTAAATTTGAAGATTTAAACGGCGATGGCAGAATCACTTCACAGGATAGAACAGTAATCGGTAACCCGAACCCTAAATATACTTATGGGGTAAATACCAGTTTTGCTTATAAAAATTTCGATCTCGCTTTAGATTTCCAGGGTGTGGCAGGTGTAGACATCTACAATGCTAACCTTGCTTACCGTTTCGGTAATGAGAACATAACTAAAGACTTTTTCGACAACAGATGGCATGGGGAGGGTACTTCTAATACCTATCCTTCTGCAAGGATAGGTGCGTCTCCAAATGCATCTCCAAACACATTTTTTGTTTCAAGCGGTGCGTATTTTAGGGTAAGAAATGCGCAATTAGGTTATACCCTGCCAGGCAATATCCTTTCTAAATGGAAAATACAGAAGATAAGGTTCTACGCCAATGCTCAAAATGCGATTAACCTATTCGGCTATAAAGGATTTAGCCCTGAAGTAGGACCAGTTCCGGTTGACAATGCAGAGAAAATTAAAGCCACATTAACCAACACCGCCTTGAATGCCGGCATTGATGCAAATGTGTATCCGCTTTTTGCAACCTACAATTTCGGTATTAACCTTACTTTTTAAACTGCAACAATCATGAAAAAATATTTAAATCTATATAAAAATGCAGCATTGGGTATTGGTTTAGTCCTTGGCATATCCATACTTCCATCCTGCAAAAAAGGTTTCCTTGACGTTCCCGAAGAAGGAAAACAACAAAGTACAGTATTCTGGAAAACTGCTGATGATGCAGCAGCCGGTGTAAATGCCATATATGGCAGCCTTCGGTCATGGGAAAACACAGCGTTCCCTGCCATCGCCATTGAAAGCACAGGTTCTGATGACGCCGACAAAGGCAGTACTGCTTCAGATGCCAGCTTCTTCCTTGATTTTGACCTGTTTACCATAGACCCTGATCAGGGCAACATTGGTGGCTTCTGGAACGGACAATACCGCAATATCAACTATGCCAATCAGGTGCTGGATAATGTTCCTGCTATTACTATGGACGAGAACCTAAAAGCAAGGTATCTGGCAGAGGCTAAGTTTGCCAGAGCTTATTCTTATTTTAGACTCGTGCGTGCCTTTGGTGGTGTACCATTGCGCTTACACGTTCCTAAAGATGCACAAACGGATTATAACCTGCCAAGAGCTGCTGTTTCAGAAGTATATGCTCAGATAGAAAAAGACCTGACAGAGGCTGCTGCTGTATTGCCTCCATCTTACACCACCGCAGATATAGGTCGTATCACAAAAGGCGCAGCCTTAACCATGCATGCCAAAGTTGCTATGTATCAGAAAAAATGGGCAAATGTATTGTCCCTTACCAATACGGTTATGACTATGGGCTATTCCTTGCTACCTAACTATGAGAAAGTTTTCAGAGTAGAAAATGAGAACAGTGTAGAATCAATTTTTGAAATCCAGTGTGCTTTATTGCCGAATAACAAAGATGCATCCAATTCGCAATATTCGCAGGTACAAGGTGTACGTGGTGTAACTGGCGGAGGATGGGGATTTAATGTCCCTTCTGCAAACCTGGCGGCAGCGTACGAGACCGGCGATCCCAGAAGAGATGCCACCATCATATTTAGAGGTGAAACTACCCCTTCTGGTGATGTAATTGACCCAATAGGCGATAACCCTATGTACAACCAGAAATCTTATGTACCTTTTAACCTGTTTGTATCGGGCTTTAATGAAGGTGCGCAACAAAATGTACGTGTGCTCCGCTATTCGGATGTCCTGCTGATGAATGCCGAAGCAGCTAATGAATTAAATAACAGTACACAGGCAATTTCCTCTTTGGAAGAAGTACGAAAAAGAGCCCGTCAGGGAAACGCGGCTATCCTCCCAAAAGTTACGACGACCGATCAAGCAGCACTTAGAGCTGCTATATATAGAGAAAGACGTGTAGAATTCGCTATGGAGTTTGACCGTTTCTTTGATGTAATTCGTCAGGGTCGAGGAGCAGAGGTGTTCGGCCCGAAAGGATGGAAAGCCGGCCGAAACGAAGTTTGGCCGCTCCCACAAACAGAGATCGACCTGAGTGGAGGCGTACTTACGCAGAACCCAGGCTACTAATATAAATGAATAGAGAGGTTGCTGATTAAGGTCAGCAGCCTCTTTTTATCCGTATCAATTATGGGAAAAAGCAAACTCTTCACGCTAGTATGTTTGGTGCTGACCTCCTGTTCTACCGTAGTTCCGGAGCCAGTAGAAGCACAGCAAAAAAAGAGGCAGACCATTCCGGTCGACCTCAAAATACATAAAAATTTAAGCGACGATCAGCTCCTGGACCTGGTACAAAAACAAACCTTCCGTTATTTCTGGGACTTTGCCCATCCTATAAGTGGCCTGGCAAGAGAAAGAAGCAATACAGCTTTTAATTACGGTGGCGAAGTAACAACGACTGGTGGTACTGGATTTGGCATTATGGCCACCATTGCCGCTACTGAGAGAAAATGGGTAAGCCGGGACAGTGCCTCCCGATTTCTACTTAAAATGGTTACCTTTTTAACCAAGGCTGATTCGTACCATGGTGTATTTCCGCACTGGCTAAATGGAGCCACAGGAAAAACGATTCCTTTTAGTCGCAAAGATGATGGCGCAGATTTGGTCGAGTCCTCTTTTTTATTTCAGGGACTGTTAACGGCCAAACAATATTTTAACGCTAATAATGCCGTAGAGCAAGAACTGCGAAACAAAATTACCTGGCTATGGGACGAAGTAGAATGGGATTGGTTCACCAAGGGTGGTGAAGAAGTACTGTACTGGCACTGGAGCCCCAACAACGGCTGGGCCATGAATTTTCCTTTACGGGGATACAACGAGTGTCTGATTACCTATGTACTCGCTGCATCGGCAAACAGATATCCGGTCTCTGCGGCAGTTTACCACAGGGGCTGGGCGCAGAGCAACTTTTTTATCAATGGCAAAGAGTTTTACGGACACAAACTCCCCTTGGGATTTGACAATGGAGGCCCATTGTTTTTTTCTCACTATTCATTTCTAGGTTTAGATCCGAGAGGATTGAAAGACAAATATGCTGATTACTGGGAACAGAACAAAAACCACACTTTGGTAAACAGAGCTTATTGTCTGGCCAATCCCAAAAAATACAAAGGTTATGGACCCAATTCCTGGGGCCTTACTGCTAGTGATAGCTGGCAAGGCTATGCGGCACATTCGCCCAATAAAGATTTAGGAGTGATTACGCCTACTGCTGCATTATCAGCTTTCCCATACACCCCTGAATATTCTATGCAGGCACTACGGTATTTTTATGAAGAAATGGGCTCAAAAATATGGACTGAATATGGTTTTACGGATGCATTTAGCGAACACCATAACTGGTACGCAAAATCACACCTGGCTATAGACCAAGGGCCAATCATTGTTATGATTGAGAACTACCGCAGTGGTTTACTATGGAAACTATTTATGAGCAGTCCGGAAATACAAAATGGCTTGAATAAGCTGGGTTTTAGCAGCCCGGCAATCCTTTCCACATCCAATAAATAACACACAATGAAATTCTTTTCTTTGCTATCACTATCCCTCCTGTTAGGTATTTATACCAGTTCAGGACAATATAAAAAGGTCGTTCTCCAAAATAATCAGAAAATGAACGTCTTTATCCAGTCGCTGATGTCAAAAATGACTTTAGACGAAAAGATAGGACAATTGAATCTGCTTACCGGAGGTGAAGCAACCACGGGATCAGTAATCAGTACAGATGTTGAAACCAAGATTAAAAAAGGACAGGTGGGTGGCATTTTCAGCTTAACTACTCCTGCCCGGATTCGTAAGGCACAGGAAATTGCTGTTCAGCAAACCCGGCTTAAGATCCCCATCATATTTGGTCAGGATGTAATTCATGGCTACAAAACCACCTTCCCTATTCCATTAGCACTGTCTTGTACCTGGGATATGGCTATGATTGAAAAAACAGCACGTATTGCTGCTACTGAAGCTACAGCAGATGGATTAAACTGGACTTTCTCTCCTATGGTTGATATTTCCAGAGATGCCCGATGGGGTCGTATTTCTGAAGGTTCAGGAGAAGATACATTCCTGGGTTCAGAAATAGCCAAAGCGATGGTAAAGGGATATCAGGGTGATGATCTTGCCAAATATAACACAATGATGGCTTGTGTAAAGCATTTTGCATTATATGGTGCTTCAGAAGCTGGTAGAGATTATAACACTACAGACATGAGTCTTGATCGAATGTACAATGAATATCTGCCGCCTTACAAAGCTGCCTTAGATGCAGGTGCAGGTAGTATCATGACTTCATTTAATGACATTAATGGTGTTCCTGCAACAGCCAATAAATGGTTAATGACTGATTTATTACGTAAAGAATGGGGTTTTAAAGGCTTTGTTGTAACCGATTACACTGCAGTAAATGAACTGATAGACCACGGCCTGGGTGATTTACAAGCTGTCTCTGCCTTGTCTTTAAATGCAGGTGTTGATATGGATATGGTTGGTGAAGGTTTCTTAACGACACTTAAAAAATCTGTAAAAGAAGGAAAAGTAAAAGTTGAGAAGATTGATCAGGCCTGCCGCTTGATATTAGAGGCTAAATATAAACTGGGCTTGTTCGAAGATCCTTTCCGTTATTGCAACGAGGAAAGGGCTAAAACAGAAATCTTAAAACCAGAGCATTTGGATTATGCACGTAAGGTCGCCACAGAGTCTTTCGTTTTGTTAAAAAATGAAAACAACACGCTTCCGTTAAAGAAGAGTGGTACCATTGCATTAATTGGCCCATTGGCAAATACTGGAGCTAATATGCCGGGAACATGGAGTGTAAATAGTGATCTTGCGAATACAAAATCACTTCTACAGGGCATGCAGGCTGCTGCTGGCTCGGACATTAAGATTTTACATAGCCTCGGTTCAAACTTACTTGCTGATGCCAAATACCAGGAACGTGCTACGATGTTTGGTCGTGATATTCCACGTGATAACAGACCTGAGGAAGTCGTTATTGCTGAAGCAGTAAAATTAGCTAAACAATCAGATGTAGTAGTTGCTGCATTAGGTGAAAGCTCGGAAATGAGTGGCGAAGCATCGAGCAGAACAGATATAGAAATTCCTGCTATTCAAAAACGTTTATTACAAGCTTTACTTAAAACAGGTAAACCAGTTGTATTGGTGCTATTCACTGGCAGACCATTGGCATTGAAATGGGAAAGTGAAAACTTGCCAGCCATTTTAAATGTTTGGTTTGGAGGCACTGAAACAGCGAATGCTATTACTGATGTATTGTTTGGTCTGGTTAATCCGTCTGGTAAACTGACTACAACTTTCCCTCAGAATGTTGGTCAGCTTCCTTTATATTATGCGCATAAAAAGACTGGAAGACCGTTAGAAGAAGGCAAATGGTTTAGTAAATTCCGTTCTAATTACCTTGATGTAAGCAACGATCCCTTATATCCTTTTGGTTATGGCTTAAGCTATGCAACTTTTGCTTACAGCAACTTAAAAGTAAGTAAAAACAGCTTCAAATCTGGAGAGTCTATTACAGCTAGTATAGAGATTAAAAACACAGGCATTGTTGAAGGTAAGGAAGTAGCACAATTGTACATTCAAGATTTAATAGGTAGTTCTACACGCCCAGTTAAAGAACTAAAAGGTTTTGAAAAGATCAGCTTAAAACCTGGTGAAAGTAAAACCGTTAGTTTTAAAATTACTGAAGAGGACTTGAAATTCTATAATACCGCTTTGAAATTTGTTGCTGAGCCGGGCGATTTCAAAGTTTATATCGGAGGTAATTCAAGAGATGTTATGGAGGCAAAATTTTCATTAGCCAACAAATAAAACATGATTGAATATATAGAAAGCCTTTCAAGGTCCTGAAAGGTTTTCTATTTATAGTAAATGACTTATTGAGTTTTTAAGGATCTCTATTTTCTCCTGTTCACAGACAAGTAGTCGCTCGTATAGCATCTTATTTTCTTCTAAAACCTGTATTAGTTTATCTAATGGGTTAAAGTTACAGTCTTGATGAAGGTTACTATTAATTGTCTGAGGTTTCTGACTTATGCCTGAAGTATAGGAATTCAAATAATTAACTACGGTATCTTCGTCGAAGTTTTTAATAGCATCCTCAGAAACATTCAAGGCAATTGCAACTCTGACTAACACTTCCGGCTCAATTTCTTCCCTGGTTTCCAATATAGAGATTCGCTTCTGGTGCCAATCCTCCCCCAATTGTATAGCAAGTGCTTCTTGTTTCATCCCGAGCATTTCTCGAAAGCGTTTTACATTTCGCCCCTGATGTATATTATTGAGAAGTCTTGTTCTTTCCTCAGCCATATTTCATTGATTAAATTATCTGACAAACGTAATAAGACTAATAATTTATAGTGACTACTAATTAAAACTTTGAGGAAAACACCAAGGAATTTAAAAAAGCTTTTATAAAATATGGTTTGTTCTTACTCATATGCACACTTTCAAAACATTATTCTGCAGTGATTACATCATGACTGATCTAATAAGCTAAAGGCACTTTAAAGGGCTAAAATAGACCGTTCGTATTCTACGATAGATCTTTTCTGAATTGGTTAGAAATTTAAGGTTATTGAATTTTGATTCATTAATTATCTCCCAATTTACAATTATGAATAAACCAGAAGATGTTACCATTACCTACATTCCACATAATTTTAATGTCGCGTGTACCATATTCAATTTATCCATTCAGCGTTTTCTTCAGCAATTTATTGATCATGTTTCATTTTATGATATGATCTTTCCTACTGAAGTTGATGCTTATGAACTTGCGACCCGTACACTTTCTAAGTATTCATATGACAAGAAAGAAACTCCTGATGATCAGAAAAATTATGGTATGATTGCAACTACAGATCTGGAAGGTTCTGTTCAAGCAGTTAAGGGCATGCACATGATCTCTCTACAAACGGGGTTAAATAACAAACAAAGAAGAGAAAAAGCAGAAAAACTGGTTCAAAAACTTTTCTTTCATATTGGAAAAGATAAAGTTAAATCTAAAACCCTATATCTGGGAAAGGACCAGACACTGACCTTAAGTCCCGACTTCTGTTTGATTTGTGAAATCCAACAGATCGGTCCAGTTGAACATCTTACCAATTTAATGGAGAACATATCCCTTGCTGATATGGAGGCTCGTACCAGCTTAGGTATGTCACTTGAGAATCCTGCGATGGGCTTTTACATGAAAGGTCATAAAATATATAATGATCTCCGTAGTAATGAAGCAGTACATCCATTAACATTCAATTACATAGATGATCTGCAAGAATTGAGATTGCATTTATTCATTTATAGATCCTTAAAATTAAGAGTACAAAAACATCAGGAACTACTAGACAAATACTTTAACCTTATAACCAATAAATTATGAACCTAACAATTACCATTGACATCCCTGAAGACTTTAAACAATTATGCGATATTTTTGATTTTGATCCTGAAGATATCTTTCAGGCATTTGCAAATAAGATATCCTTTCCGGTTTTTTATAGTCAGCCAAATAGTCGGCATCGCTGGGCAAATTTCTTCTTTTTAGACTATTTAGTTGATACCTGTCGTAATGATACAACAAAATGGGAAATACATAAAGCCTTTATGGATAAAATGGTCCACTCCATTTCCAAGAGTGATGACAAGAGTGAAGAAGCAAATAGGACAGTGATGAAGGAATGGCATCAATTCATTTTGAATAAACGTACAGAAGATTTAATCAACAAGCTTATAGATGAACGTAAAAATTAATAATAAACCCACATAATTTTCATTTATACTTCATAAATCAATAATTTTGCTACATGAAAACGTTCAATCTCACCTTCTCGTTGTTATTGCTTTTTGCTTTATACAGTAATGCCCAGGATTTTAATAAATATGAAAAAGGGAGCTTTCTGAAAGGAAAAGATAATATCGACTATAGGGTATTGTTTCCAGAGAACTTTGATGCAACAAAAAAATATCCTATCCTCTTTTTCCTCCATGGCAGTGGTGAAAAGGGGAATGACAATCAATCACAATTGACCCACGGGGCAAAGCTGTTCTTAAGGGAAGATATAAGGAAGAATTTTCCTGCAATTGTAGTATTTCCGCAGTGTAGTCCAGATAGCTACTGGTCAAATGTAAATATTGTACCTGACGGCAAAGGTAAAAGAGAATTTATTTTTCAGGAAAAAGGCGAACCTAGCAAAGCCATGAATGCTTTGCTAGGTTTAGTAGATAGTTTTTTACAAAAAACTTATGTAGATACACAACGTGTTTATGTGGCAGGCTTATCGATGGGTGGAATGGGTACTTATGAATTGTTAAGACGCAAACCCAGGACATTTGCAGCAGCTTTTTCAATCTGTGGAGGTGATAATGTAGCCAACGTACAGAAGTATAAGAACACCCCCTTATGGATATTCCATGGTGAAAAAGATGACGTAGTTCCGGTTGTTTTTTCGACAAGGATTGCAGATCAATTAAAAGTACTTGGCAAACCTGTTAAATTAACATTATATCCAGAAGCCAACCACAACAGTTGGGACGCTACCTTTGCAGAACCGGAGTTATTACCTTGGTTATTTTCCAACAAAAAGAAATAAGTTATTGAAATAGTCCGAAACGGTCTATACAAATAGACATTTATTCAGCTAAGTATCATTTTTATTGTAAAACATGTTTTTTTTTCAATAAAATCTAGCATTTCGTATATTCTTACTTATTTTGGAAGCTTCGCCTACAAAACAAACAAGATTAAATGCTATTTATTGTACTGTCAGGAATAATCACTTCATGTCTTTTAGTCCCATTTGGAAAATTTTTCAAATCCAAATGGAGTGCTGCCTTTTCTATTTTGCCGATCCTATTATTCAGCTACTTCTGCAGTTTCATTCCTTCTGTAATGGAAAGCAAAGTATGGTTTGAATCCTATAAATGGGTACCCTCTTTAGATATCAATTTTGATTTCAGACTGGATGGGCTTTCGCTACTATTTAGTTTATTAATTACTGGTATAGGATCCTTTATTTTTATATATGCTAGCTCATATCTTAAAGGACATCAATACCTTGATCGCTTCTATGGCTACTTATGCTTGTTCATGTCGGCCATGCTGGGTGTAGTATTATCAGACAATATCCTTTTGTTATTTGTATTCTGGGAACTCACCAGTATTAGTTCTTTCTTTCTTATTGGCTTTAATAATGACAGCAACGAATCCAGAAAAAGTGCACTAACAGCACTTGGTGTAACTGGACTTGGAGGCTTTTTTCTCCTTGCTGGCTTAATTTTGCTGAGCCAGATAGCTGGAACTTACTCAATACAACAACTAATCTTACAAGCCGACCAAATCAGAGGACATAATTTATATCCTCTTGTATTGGGATTGATTTTTATTGCTGCTTTTACTAAATCGGCACAGTTCCCATTCCATTTTTGGTTACCTGGTGCGATGAAAGCTCCAACTCCTGTATCTGCTTACCTACATTCTGCAACAATGGTTAAAGCAGGAATTTTTCTGCTGGCCCGTTTTACACCAATTCTGGGAGGGACACCAGAATGGTCATATACCTTAATGATTGTTGGTGGTATTACTATGCTTTATGCTGCGATACATTCCTTGTTCAGAACAGATTTGAAAGGTGTACTTGCCTATTCCACTATATCAGCACTTGGAATACTCACTTTTTTAATTGGTCTTGGAACTGAAGCTGCTCTTATTGCCGCAGCGACTTTTATAATTGTCCATGCCTTATATAAAGCTGCTCTATTTTTAATCACTGGCATCATTGATCATGAAACAGGCACCAGAGACCTGACCAAGCTATCGGGGCTCCGGAGTGTATTATTTCCTGTTTTTATTGCAGGATTACTGGCTGCACTTTCCAGTGCAGGTCTCCCACTCTCATTTGGGTTTATCGGAAAAGATCTTATTTATGAAGCGACATTGCATGCTGATCAAAAAATCGCAATATTTCTCACTATTGCAGCAGTCCTTACCAATGTTTGCCTGGTTGCCGCAGGTTTTCTTGCGGGGATAAAGCCTTTCACTGGCAAATTGCCCCACCGTTTTGAAAAGATTCATTTGCCTTATAAGTCAATGTGGATTCCACCCCTGGCGCTTGCCATTCTTGGCTTTGTATTTGGCTGTTTCCCTGGAATAATAGGAGATTATATCATCTCCCCAACTGTACATGCTGTAGCCGGAACTGCAGTTGATTTTCATTTGAAAATATGGCATGGCTTTAACACCGTACTTATTTTAAGTCTGGTAACACTTGCAGCTGGGACAGGGCTCTATTACGTAAATACACCTGACCATAAAAAAATGGTATTTGTAAGGCGTTTTAACTGGATTTCACCTCATAACATTTTTAATAAATTGTCTGACGGTTTTGTTTCATTTTCCACGTGGTATTCGGCTACAATGCACAATGGCTTCCTAAGGTCTTATCTTCTTAAAATCATCATATTTGCTGAGGCTTTACTCTTGTATGAATTAATTATTGGAGGACCAATCTATATTGATTACAGTAAGCTATCAGAAATTAGTGTCTATGAAGCTGTAAATGTATTTATCCTGATGGCTGCTGTAGTGCTTACTCTTCGTACTTCGTCAAGACTCACAGCAGTTGTTGGCACTAGTGTAATCGGATATGCCATTTGTTTAATGTTTGTTTTTTACAGTGCACCTGACCTGGCCATAACACAATTTACAATAGATACATTAACGGTAGTCCTGTTTGTATTTGTCTTATTTAATTTACCGCCATTCCTTAATTTCTCAACCAACAATTCAAGAACAATCACCAGAGATGCATTTGTAGCCATTACTTTTGGAGCAATCTTATCAGTTATTGCTATCAAAGTGTTGCAGGTACCAACTGTTATAGAAACCAGCGAGTTTTACGGAAAATATGCCTATACACTTGCAAAGGGAAAGAATGTAGTTAATGTTATTCTTGTAGACTTCAGGGGATTTGATACCATGTTTGAAATTGTAGTGTTAAGTATCGCTGCTTTAGGTGTATATAGTTTACTAAAATTAAGGTTAAAATCTTCAGAAAGGGAATAATTATGAGAAGTACTATTTTACAAACCGCATCAAATTATCTGCTCCCCATCTTATTGTTGTTCTCTATTTTCTTGCTGCTACGCGGGCATTATTACCCTGGTGGCGGATTCGTAGGTGGCTTAGTTGCTTCTATTGCCTTTGTCCTTCATAGTTTAGCTTATGGAACAGATAGTACAATGAAAATTCTTCGATATAAGCCTTTATCACTGATTCCTGCAGGACTAATCATAGCTACATTAAGCATGTTTGCTCCAGTATTATTCGGATTGCCCGTAATGACAGGACTTTGGATAGAGCAGCCCATTCCTGTTATTGGAATGATTGGTTCCGCACTATTCTTCGACCTGGGTGTTTATCTGGTGGTAATCGGTGTAGTATTAACTATTTTATTCACCATTTCTCTGGAAACCAACTAATATGGAACTTATACTCGTCCTCCTTATTGGCGTTTTGTATGCCGCCGGTGTCTATCTGATTTTAAGAAGAAGTATGGTCCGCCTACTTTTGGGTATCATACTTTTGGGTAATGGCACCAACATTCTGATATTTCTATTGGGTAATATTACCAAGGGCAAAGCTCCCATCATCGATGCTGACCTAAAAACCTTTGCTGACATTTATGCGGACCCCATTCCTCAGGCATTGATTCTGACTGCAATTGTGATCAGCTTTGGTCTTACCTCCTTTGCTATTGTTTTATTAAAACGTGTATATGCCTTATTAGGCTCAGATGACCTGGATGACTTAAACACACCAGAAGAAGAAGATTTATGATTGATAACCAGATAATAGCAACAGTAATAATTCATTTATTTACCGCCTTATTGCAACTGGCATTCTGGCGGAAAACTGTAACACAACGTGTATTAAGTATTACCGGAAGTTTTATCGGGCTTTTATTCTCTATACATTTATTTTCTAAAGTACTTCATGGTGGCATCTTAACGATGAATGCCGCAAACTGGCAGGCTCCGTTCGGAATTGTATTTGTGGCCGACCTGTTTAGCATTACGATGGTATTACTTACCTCTATCGCCGCCCTGGCCATTTCTTTATTTTCTGCACAGGGTGTAGGCCGGGCCAGAATGCTATATGGCTATTTCCCTATTTTTCATTTTCTGATCATGGGTCTGAATGGGGCTTTCCTAACAGGAGATATCTTCAATTTGTATGTATGGTTTGAGGTAGTTATCATTTCTTCATTTGTTTTACTTACCCTTGGTGGGCGAAAGTCACAATTAGAAGGTGCTGTAAAATATATGGCCATGAATATTCTGGCCTCTATGTTCTTCTTAACTGGCATTGGTATATTATACGGTATAACCGGCACTTTAAATATGGCCGACCTGTCGCTAAAAATCCCATTGGTCGAAAACCAGACTATTGTAAACCTGACTTCAATGTTTTTCCTGATAGGATTTGGAATCAAATCGGCCGTATTCCCTCTTTATTTCTGGCTTCCTTCCTCTTATCATACGCCTCCCTCTGCTGTGGCAGCAGCCTTTGGCGGCTTATTAACCAAGGTGGGTATTTATGCTATGTTCAGAGTATTTACTTTGATTTTTATCCCGAATGATTTCATAAAAACCTTATTTATAATAATGGGTATTATGACTATTCTGACTGGGGCTTTTGGTGCAGTAATTAAGAACAATATCAGGCGTTTGTTCTCATATTTAATTGTGTGCCATATTGGATTTATTATTGGAGGACTTGGTTTATATACCAAACTGGCATTTACTGGTGCTATCTTTTACCTCATTCATGATATTATTGTTAAAACCAATCTATTTCTAATATCAGGACTAATCCAACAGTTACGTGGCACAATGAACATGTCCAGACTAGGTGGTTTATATGCAGAATACCCCAAATTATCTCTGTTGATCGCTATTGTCCTTTTCTCACTGGCAGGCATTCCACCCCTTTCAGGATTCTGGCCCAAAATTTACCTGATTGATGCGGCTTATGTTGGTGAAAACTACTTCCTTATTGCAGCCATCATTATCGGTAGTTTTGTAACACTAATGATGGTCGCTAAAATGTGGTCAGAAGTATTTTGGAAAGACGCTTCTACAGAAGCCCCAGTAACAGATGCTTTCAAACCTTTGAGCTCTTTAAAAAAAACAATGTTGGTACTTCCAATCGGGATACTAGCTATGACAACTCTTTTTATCGGCCTTAATGCCGAAATGGTTATCAGAGTTGCCGAACAGATAAGTAATGAAATGTTAGATACCAGTCCTTATATAAAGGCAGTACTGGGTAAATAAAATTTACGATATGATTAAGCACTTTTTAATGAACCTATTGCTCTCCTTTATTTGGGTGGCCTTAACAGGTTCCATGTATTATTCCAATTTTGTATTTGGTTTTGCACTGGGCTTTTGTATCCTCTGGATCATGAACCGGGATGAAACAGATCGACGCTATTTTTCACGTGTACCGAAGACCATTGGAGTTTTCTTTTACTTTCTATACGAAATGATTGTGGCGAATATTCAAGTCGCTTACGATGTAATTACTCCAAAATATTTTTTTAAACCTGGCATTGTCCGCTATCCACTGGAGGCTAATTCTGACTTGGAAATCAATTTATTGTCGACTATGATCTCACTCACTCCCGGAACTCTTATCCTCGATGTCAGTGAAGATAAAAAGTCACTGTTTATCCATGTGATGTATATGAAAGACAGGGAAACATTTATTGCGCAGATCAAAAACGGATTTGAGAAAAGATTATTAGAGATCATACGATGACATTAGCAACATATTTAGACTACGTAATTTTACCGATATTGACTATTTCAGTCATTTTGGTATTTATCAGATTATATAAGGGTCCTGAAGTGGTAGACCGTGTTGTAGCACTGGATTTGCTGATTACAATCGGTATTGCGCTGATTACCGTATACAGCATCCGTTCTCTGGAGCCCATTTTTCTGGATGTGGCTATGATTTTGGCCCTAATCGCTTTTTTGGGTACTATTTCATTTTCATTTTATTTAGATAAGAAAAAGTAATTATGACAGATATTTTAATTGGTGTAATAAGTACCATTGGCGCTCTGGCCATATTATTTGCTTCTATAGGGATCCTAAGAATGCCAGATTTTTATCTGCGTCTTTCAGTAACTGTAAAGGCCTCAACGATGGGCGTAGGTCTGTTTCTGACATGCGCAGCAATCATATTCCCTGATGTTTCTGTTACCACTAAAGCCATTGCAACTGTATTTTTCCTTGTATTGACTGCACCTGTAGGGGCACATATGATTGCAAGAACCGCGTATCACAAAAGAATTGCTATGTGGAAGGATACGGTAATGGACGAATACGAAAACAACATTGAAGAGAAAGACACTGAACAAAAAGAGCAGGAACATTAAATGCCCTGCTCTTTTAATTTTATCCTTTTCAGATCACCTATTCTGCCATATTGTGATAAACAGCCTGAACGTCGTCATCTTCTTCTAATTTATCAATCAGTTTCAAAACATCAGCTGCCTGCTCCTCTGTTACTTCATGGTGCGACAAAGCAATTCGCTCTAGTTTAGAGCTCTTCAATTCTATACCTTTTTCTTCCAGTGCTTTTTGTAGTGTACCAAAGTTTTCAAAAGGGCCTTGTGCAACCGCAATATCATTTCCTTCTTCATCCGCCTCTACGTATAATTCTTCTAGTCCGGCATCAATCAGTTCAAACTCTAATTCTTCCAGATCCATATCATCAGAAGGAACAAATCTGAATACCGATTTTCTGTTGAACACAAAATCAAGTGATCCCGTTTTACCTAAAGTGCCGTTTGTTTTATTGAAATAACTACGCACATTCGCAACAGTTCTGTTTGTGTTATCTGTAGCTGTCTCAATCAAAACCGCAACACCATGTGGCGCGTATCCCTCATAAACGATTTCTTCATAATTGGCCATGCTCTTATCAGAAGCTCTTTTAATAGCTGCTTCTACACGGTCTTTTGGCATATTTACCGCTTTAGCATTTTGCATTGCGGTACGCAAACGTGAATTGGTTTCGGGATGTGGCCCGGCATCTTTTACCGCCATCACGATATCTTTACCTATCCTGGTAAACTGCACAGCCATTTTGGCCCAACGTTTAAACTTTCTTTCTTTTCTAAATTCGAATGCTCTTCCCATTTTTTAATTTTATTACTAGTAGCCAGTATTCAAAGCCAGCCTCAAAACTAGATATTTATTTTTTTAAATTCTTCAACATATCTGAAGTTAGTTTAGACAAATCAAACTCGGGTTTCCATCCCCAGTCTTTAGCGGCATAACTATCATCTATAGAACGTGGCCAACCATCAGCAATCAACTGACGTGGATCATTTTCAGTGTAAGTTAACTTAAATTCAGGAATATGTTTTCTGATTTCTGCAGCAAGTATTTCCGGCGTAAAGCTTACACCTGTAAAATTATAACTAGAACGAATCGAAATTTTGGAAGCTTCCGCATCCATCAATTCTATTGTCCCACGTATTGCATCGTCCATATACATCATTGGTAATTCAGTTCTTTCGTTTAAGAACGAAGCATAACTCCCTTTCTTTAGTGCATCATGAAAAATATGAATGGCATAGTCTGTTGTACCACCACCTGGCGCAGCTTTCCAGCTGATTAATCCCGGGTAACGGATACTACGTACATCTAGTCCATACTTTTGAAAGTAATACTCGCACCAACGCTCACCTGCCAATTTACTAATACCATATACTGTATTAGGATCCATTACACTGAATTGCGGGGTAACATCCTTTGGTGAGTTAGGACCAAATACAGCAATAGAACTTGGCCAGTAAACTTTTGCTGTTTTATAAGTAATAGCCAAATCCAAAATATTCAAAAGACCATTCATATTCAGATCCCAGGCTAATTTAGGATTTTGTTCTCCCGTAGCTGACAATAAAGCGGCTAACAGATATACCTGCGTAGGCTTATATTTTCTAAAGATATCATTTAAGGTTTCCTTTTCAAGCACATTCACAAACTCGAAAGGGCCTGAATTCTTGATGTCATAATCGGGTCTGCGAATATCACAGGCTATGACATTATTTTCACTATAAGTTTTACGTAAAGCGGTTACCAGTTCTGTGCCGATCTGACCATTAGAACCTAATACCAATATTTTTTCACTCATAAATAAGTTAGGATTTGTACAAAAGTAAATAAATGAGCAAACCTATTCAAAAATGTTTATAACGACCAAAAGATAAAGACGATTATTTGTGCAACGTACAAGATTTATTTTTAGCTGAGTTACTAATGTTATATGTTAAAAAATTGATTTAGTAACAAAAACATTATATATTTACTTTATGGTGTATTTATAACACTATCTATTTTTATTTGCTTAATATTACAAAACAAAATATAGTTTAAACACATAATACCAACCTTAATAACCGAATATGAACAGAAGAGAAGCGGTGAAAAGTGTTGCCTTTTTAATGGGCGGGGCACTTTCAGCAACTACAATCGGCGTATTTCTGGAAAGTTGCAATTCAACATCCACTCCAACAAAGGGCAGTTTATTTACCGATAATCAGCAAAACCTGATTACCGAAGTTGCGGATATTATTATCCCTACTACAAAAACTCCTGGTGCAAAAGCCGCTGGTGTAGGACCATTCATTTCAATGATGGTAAAAGATTGTTATCCTGATGATGCCCAAAAAGCCTTTATAAAAGGGCTGGATGATTTGGAGAAACAATCGAAAGATGAATACAAAAAAGGTTTTCTGGAACTCAGTGTAAAAGAGCGTCAGGATTTACTTGGCAAGCTTAGGGATGAGACTGTCGCAGCAACTAAAACTGAAAAGGAAAACCTGGACAAGCAGGAACAAGCTGAAAAAGATAAGCAGCTAACAAATCCTGATGAAAAAGCAACATCACAGACAGAGAATACAGGTACAATATCCATTCTTCCTAAAGACAAACCTAAAATGGAACCTCGTTTCTTCTCTATTATCAGAGATTTAACCCTATTGGGATATTTCACTTCAGAAATTGGTGCAACACAGGCTTATGAATTCGTAGAAATACCTGGTCGTTATGACGGCTGTGCAGATATGAAGCCTGGGCAAAGAGTTTGGTCGTAAACCTTTTATATCATAAATAAATGAGCAATTTAAATGTTAAAGCAACAGCGCAGAATACTTATGATGCGATTGTTGTAGGATCCGGAATTAGTGGTGGATGGGCAGCAAAAGAATTAACGGAAAAAGGTCTGAAAGTTTTACTACTTGAAAGAGGCAGAAACGTTGAGCATATAAAAGACTATACCACGGCAATGAAAAAGCCATGGGAGTTTGAACATAGAGGTCGACTAACCGAAGAACAAAAGGAAAGTCACCCAGTACAAAAAAGAGATTATCCTTACCAGGAATTTAATGAAAGCTTTTGGGTAAATGACCACGATTGTCCATATACCGAGGTTAAACGTTTTGACTGGTACCGGGGTTTCCATGTTGGTGGTAAATCACTAATGTGGGGTAGACAGAGCTACCGTTTCAGTGATCTGAACTTTGAAGATAACCTTAAAGACGGGCATGGTGTTGATTGGCCAATCAGATATAAAGATCTTGCACCATGGTACGATTATGTAGAGAAATTTGCAGGTATCAGCGGACAAGCCGAAAACTGGCCGGCATGTCCAGATGGTCAGTTCCTTCCTCCTATGGAGATGAACTGTGTAGAGAAAGAAGTTAAAAAACGTATTGAAGCCAAATGGAGCAAGTCGCGAATTATGACCATTGGCCGTACTGCCAACTTAACTGTTGAACATGGTGGCCGTGGCAAATGTCAATACCGTAACCTTTGTAGCAGAGGTTGTCCTTTTGGTGCATATTTCAGTACGCAATCCTCTACATTACCTGCAGCTGTAGCAACTGGTAATTTAACCTTGCGTCCATTCTCACTTGTAAACTCTATCATTTACGATAAAGAAACTCAAAAAGCAAAAGGTGTTGTAGTTATAGATTCAGAAACAATGGAAACCACTGAATTTTTTGCAAAAATTGTATTCGTAAATGGTTCAACCCTTGGCAGTACTTTCGTTCTGTTAAACTCAGTATCAGACGAACATCCTAATGGTTTGGGCAATGGTAGTGGTCAATTGGGACATAACTTAATGGATCACCACTTCCGTGCCGGTGCAAATGGAAGATTTGAGGGCTTTGAGAATAAATATACTTACGGAAAGAGAGCCAATGGTATTTATATCCCAAGATATCAAAATATGGGTAACGACAAACGTGATTACCTGAGAGGATTTGGCTACCAAGGTGGTGGAAGTCGCGGTAACTGGCATGCTGATGTTGCTGAATTAGCTTTTGGGGGTGACTTCAAAGATCAAATGACTGTGCCAGGTTCATGGAATATGGGATTAGGCGGATTTGGTGAAGCATTACCATATTTTGAAAACAAAGTGTATATCGATAAAAGCAAGAAAGATAAATGGGGACAACCTGTTTTGGCTATTGACTGCGAATTTAAAGATAACGAGCGCAAAATGCGTGTTGACATGATGAATGATGCAGCAGAAATGCTGGAAGCATCAGGCGCTAAAGATATCAAAACATTTGACAATGGTTCTGCACCAGGTATGGCCATACATGAAATGGGAACAGCTCGTATGGGACATGATCCTAAAACGTCTGTTTTGAATAAATGGAACCAGATGCATGAAGTAAAAAATGTTTTTGTAACCGATGGTTCATGTATGGCTTCAGCCGCATGTCAGAACCCATCATTAACTTATATGGCACTAACTGCCAGAGCGTGTGACTTTGCTGTTAGTGAATTAAAAAAAGGAAACCTTTAATGGAGAATAGAAAAATTAGAATGGGCATGATTGGCGGCGGTAAAGATGCATTTATCGGCGCCATACATCGTATCGCGGCAAACATTGACGGACAAGTTGAGTTTTGCTGTGGAGCACTAAGTATTAATCCAGAAGTAGCCAAAGAATCTGGTAAAATATTGTTTCTTGATGAAGACAGGACTTACTTAAACTATGAAGAAATGATTACGCAGGAAAGTAAACTACCTGCTGACAAACGCATAGATTTCGTAACCATTGTAACTCCAAATTTTGCTCACTTTGCTCCTGCAATGATGGCATTAGATCATGGTTTTAACGTAGTAATAGAAAAACCTATCGCCTTATCACTTGATGAAGCAAAACAATTGCAACAAAAAGTTAAAGAAACAGGTTTAACATTATGCTTAACTCACACCTATTCAGGTTATCCAATGGTTAAGCAAGCCAGACAAATGGTTGCAGATGGCAACCTTGGTGCAATCAGAAAAATTATGGTTGAATATCCTCAAGGTTGGCTAAGCACACTTACTGAACGTGAAGGTAATGCTGGCGCTGCATGGCGCACAGACCCATCAAAAAGTGGAAAAAGTGGAGCGATGGGCGATATTGGCACACATGCTGCACAATTAGCTGAATATATTTCGGGCTTAAAAATCAGTAAACTTTGTGCTGATCTGAACATTGTTGTTCCAGGTAGAGGTTTGGATGATGACGGAAATGTGTTGCTTAAATTCGACAATGGTGCAAATGGTATTTTGGTAGCATCACAAATTGCTGCAGGCGAAGAAAATGCATTAAAAATTAAAGTATATGGTGAAAAAGGTGGATTAGAATGGCACCAAATGGAACCAAATACATTAGTCGTAAAATGGTTAGACCAGCCAGCACAGATTTACCGTGCAGGTCAGGCATATTTATCAGATATAGCTAAACACAATACCCGCACACCTGGTGGTCACCCAGAGGGATATCTTGAAGCTTTCGCTAACATCTATAAAAATTTCGTACTTACTTTAAGAACAAAATTAGCTGGAGGCACTCCAACAGCAGCAATGCTAGACTTCCCTACAGTTGAAGACGGCGTACGTGGAATGGCATTTATTGAAAACGCAGTGGCTTCAAGCCAATCAGATCAAAAATGGTTTGATTTTAAAATATAACGAATCATGACTACAATTAAAGGACCTGGAGTATTTCTAGCCCAGTTTATTGGAGACGAAGCGCCATTTAATTCTTTAGAAGCCATTTGTGAATGGGCAGCAGGACTTGGCTTTAAAGGGATACAAATGCCAACGCTTGATGCAAGGTTTATTGACTTGCAAAAAGCGGCAGAGAGTAAAACCTATGCAGATGAACTAAAAGGAAAAGTAGCTTCGTACGGACTGGAAATTACAGAGCTGTCAACTCACCTACAGGGGCAGTTGGTTGCCGTAAATCCGGCTTATGACCTTGCTTTTGATGCTTTTGCACCGGATGCTTATAAGAACAATCCAAAAGCAAGAACAGAATGGGCTGTACAACAATTGAAATATGCTGCAAAAGCTTCACAAAACTTAGGCTTAAATGCTCATGCTACTTTTAGCGGATCATTATTATGGCATATGTTCCATCCATGGCCTCAACGCCCGGAAGGTTTGGTTGATGCCGGCTTTACTGAACTTGCTAAAAGATGGACACCTATCTTGAATGAATTTGATACTTGTGGTGTTGATGTTTGTTATGAAATACATCCTGGTGAAGATTTATTTGATGGCATCACTTATGAAATGTTCCTGGAGAAAGTAAACAACCACCCACGTGCTTGTCTTTTATATGACCCATCACATTTTGTATTACAACAACTGGATTACATTCAATATATTGATTTTTATCATGAACGTATCAAAGCTTTCCATGTTAAAGATTCTGAATTTAATGCCACAGGAAAGCAGGGAACTTTTGGTGGTTACCAAAGCTGGGCAAACCGTGCCGGAAGATATCGTTCTCCTGGTGATGGACAAGTAGACTTTAAAACAATCTTCAGTAAACTTGCTCAATATGACTATACCGGTTGGGCTGTAATGGAATGGGAATGTTGCATTAAAGACGCTCAGGTTGGCGCCAAAGAAGGTGCAGAATTTATTACAAAAAATATTATTAAAGTAACAGACAGGGCTTTTGATGATTTTGCAGCTTCCGGTGGAAACGAAGATTTCAACAATAAAATCCTGGGTGTAAATCAATAAATTAAAATGAAACAGACACTATTTATCCTAGGCTGCTTTGTATTAGCAATAGCCTCATGTTCAAGTCCTGAAGAGCGTGCAGCATCTTCAAACACGACTACCACAACTGAAACCCCAGCAACAAGTACAGAAACAGCTGCACCTGCAACAGCAGTAAAGAGTGATGGTGAGAAATTAATTGCAAAATCAGACTGTATCGGATGCCACAACAAAGTGCAAAAGGTAATTGGCCCTGCATATGTAGATATTGCAGCAAAATATCCGTTAAACGATGAAAATGTTAACCATCTGGCAGATAAAATTATTAAAGGTGGCCAAGGTGTTTGGGGTGAAATACCAATGACTCCACATGCATCTTTAAGTCATGATGATGCCAAAACAATGGTGAAATACATCTTATCTCTTAAAAAATAACGAACCACACACACAAATGGGAGAAATCAACAAAAACCAGGATGCTACGTCGAGACGTAATTTCCTCAAAACCACAGCTATTGCAGCTTCTGCATTTATGATTGTTCCTCGCCATGTATTAGGCGGACCTGGATTTTTAGCACCTAGCGACAGACTGATTGTTGCTGGTATTGGTGCTGGAGGTAAAGGCTTCTCGGATATAAAAGCTTTTGCAGATAGTGGTAAAGCAGACATCGGTTTCCTTTGCGACGTTCATGATAGCAGAGCAGCAAACAGTGTAAAGGCATATCCTAAAGCAAAATATTACAGGGATTACCGTGAAATGTTCGATAAAGAAGCTAAAAACTTTGATGCTGTTTCTATTTCAACACCAGATCATAGTCACGCTATACAGGCCATTGCTGCCATGCAATTGGGTAAACATGTTTATGTTCAGAAACCATTAACACACGATATTTATGAGGCACGTGCATTAACTGCAGCTGCAGAAAAATATAAAGTGGTAACACAGATGGGAAATCAAGGCGCATCAAATGATGGCCCCAGGTTAATGAGGGAATGGTATGACGCTGGTTTAATTGGAGATGTTCATACTGTTTATGCGTGGACAGATAGACCGGTATGGCCACAAGGTATTCCATGGTCTGCTAATAAAGCTGCTGTACCTTCAGATCTTGACTGGGATCTTTGGTTAGGTACTGCTCCATACAAAGAGTATGTAGATAAACTAGTGCCTTTTAACTGGCGCGGATGGTGGGATTACGGGACTGGTGCATTGGGAGATATGGGCTGCCACCTTTTAGAAGCTCCTTTCAGTGTATTAGATTTAAAATATGCTACTGAAGTTCAGGCTAGTGTAGGTTCTGTATATGTTGATGAGTTTAAAAGAGGATACTTCCCTGATAGTTGTCCTCCATCAAGCCATGTTACTTTAAAATTCCCTAAAACCAAAAAAACCAAAGGAGATATCGTTGTACACTGGATGGACGGTGGTATACAACCTGAAAGACCAGAAGAGTTAGCCGCTAATGAATCATTTGGCGACGGTGGTAATGGTACTTTATTTATTGGAACAAAAGGTAAAATGATGGCTAATACTTATGGTTCAAACCCTCGTCTATTGCCTTTAAGCAGAAATGAAAATATAAAGGTAAAACAGAAATTTGAGCGTGTAGCTGGTGGTGAAAAAGGTCATTACGCACAATGGGTTGAGGCATGTATTGCAGGACATGGTAAAAAAGAGGTAAGCTCTCCATTCTCTATTGCTGGTCCACTTACTGAATCTCTATTAATGGCTAACCTTGCCATTAGAGGAACAGATATACAAGGTCCTAAAAATGATAAAGGAAAATTCACCTATCCTGGTAGAAACATCAAATTACTTTGGGACAATGCCAATATGAGAATTACCAATTTCGATGATGTAAACCAATTTGTAAAACGCGAATACCGTAAAGGCTGGACACTTGGAGTTTAGGAGCTATACATGCTCCTTTATCCTTAAAACCATAAATATGAAAAATTATATTTCAGCAATGATACTCACCGCAGTTATCTCTGGTGGTATTGCACAAGCTCAATCAAGTAAGAAGGGATTTACCAAAATATTTGATGGAAAAACTACTAAAGGTTGGCATACTTACGGTAAAACAACCGCAGGGTCAAAATGGACGGTTGAAGATGGAGCATTGCACTTTAATCCTGCTGGAGACAAAAGCGGTGGTGGCGATTTAGTGACAGACAATGAGTATAGTAATTTTCACTTGAAAATAGATTGGAAGGTTGCGCCAAAAGCCAATAGTGGGATTATTTTCTATGTGAAGGAAGATCCTGCTAAATATGCCAAGACTTACAGCACTGGTTTAGAAATGCAGGTTTTGGACAATGATGGCCATCCTGATGGAAAAATCACTAAACATCGTGCTGGTGATTTGTATGATCTGATTAAAAGCACATCAGAACCTGTAAAACCAGTTGGCGAATGGAATACTGCTGAGATCATTTGTAAAGATGGTAAATTAGAGCATTATCTTAATGGTGTAAAAGTTGTTTCTACTACATTGTGGGATGCTAACTGGACTTCACTTGTTGCTGGCAGTAAATTTGGCGGCTGGAAAGATTGGGGTACTTTTAAATCGGGTAAAATTGCGCTTCAAGATCATGGAGACAATGTTTGGTACCGCAACATCATGATTAAAAAGCTGTAAAAAATCAAAGAAATAAAAAATAAAAAACCAAACATGAATTTAAACAACCGCATCAAATTATCGGTCATGATGTTCCTGGAATTTTTCATCTGGGGCGCATGGTTTGTTACACTGGGGACTTTCCTTGGAAGTAATTTAAGTGCCACAGGTGCTGAAACAGGCTCTGTATTTTCAACACAATCCTGGGGTGCAATCATTGCTCCTTTTATCATTGGATTAATTGCCGACAGATATTTCAATGCTGAAAAAATCCTTGGGATCCTACACATTGTAGGTGCGATATTAATGTATCAAATGTATAATGCTACAGACATCTCGGTATTCTACCCTTATGTACTGGGTTATATGATTTTATTTATGCCTACACTGGCACTTGTAAATTCTGTTTCGTTTAATCAGATGAAAGACCCTGAAAAAGAGTTTTCTTCTATCAGGGTATTTGGAACAATCGGCTGGATCGTTGCGGGTCTTTTGATCAGCTTTGTATTTCATTGGGATTCTCCAGAAGGCATTACAGCAGGTTTATTGAAGAACACTTTTATGATGGCTGGAGTTAGTTCTCTTATTTTAGGACTGTTTAGCTTTGCACTTCCTGCGACTCCACCTAAAGTTGCAAAAGGTGAAAAAATCAGCATCAATGAGATATTAGGTTTAGATGCACTTAAACTATTGAAAGATAAAAACTTTGCCATATTCTTTATCTCTTCAATTTTGATTTGTATCCCTTTGGCATTCTATTACCAGAATGCGGGTGTTTTCCTTGCGGATATAAAAGTGACAAACCCTACAGGTAAAATGGCAATCGGACAGATCTCTGAAGCACTATTCCTGTTAGCTATTCCTGTATTCTTTGCCAAGTATGGTTTCAAAAAAACCATATTGGTTGGTATGTTGGCCTGGGCAGTACGTTATGTATTATTTGCATACGGAAATGCAAGTGATTTAAGTTTCATGCTAATTATAGGAATTGCATTACATGGTGTTTGCTATGACTTTTTCTTTGTATCAGGTCAGATTTACACCAACTCAAAAGCTGGAGAGAAATTCAAAAGCTCTGCACAAGGTATGATTACCTTAGCTACTTATGGCGTAGGTATGTTAATCGGGTTTAAAGTTGCCGGTCTGGTAACAGACATGTATAAATCTGATGGTATTACCGATTGGAAAATGATATGGATAATACCAGCTGTAATTGCTGTTGTAGTCTTCTTGCTATTCACTGTTCTTTTTAATGAGAAAAAGAAAATAGAACCAACCGTAGTATAACAATTTTGAGATGAGTAAAGATCTAAGCAGAAGAACTGTGTTAAAGAATATTGTTGCCGGAACCGCTGCATTAGGCGTTTCGGCAACAATACCTGCTTTTGCACTGCAACAATCAGAGTCCAATAAGCTAAAAGGAAACGTAAATCATTCAGTATGTCGCTGGTGTTTTGGAAAATTGAGTTTGGATGAACTGTGTATTGAGGCGAAAAAGATTGGCATCAAAGCGATTGACCTTGTGGGCCCTAAAGACTGGCCAACTTTAAAAAAGCATGGCCTTTATTCTTCTATGTGTAATGGAGCTGAGATTAATTTGGTGGACGGATGGAATGATCCTAAGTTTCATCCAACATTGATTAAAAACTATACGGAAATGATTCCTAAAGTTGCTGAAGCAGGCTATACTCAACTGATCTGCTTTAGTGGTAACAGACGTGGTAAAGATGATGAAACAGGGCTTAAAAACTGTGTTGATGGTTTGAAGCAAATAATGCCTCTAGCAGAAAAACATGGTGTTGTACTAGTGATGGAATTACTGAACAGCAAAGTAAACCATAAGGATTATCAATGCGACCATACAGCTTGGGGTGCTGAACTGGCAAAAAGACTTGGATCAGAAAATTTCAAGTTGCTGTTCGATATTTATCACATGCAGATTGATGAAGGCAATGTGATCAGTAATATTCAGACCTTTCATCCTTACATCTCACATTATCATACAGCTGGAGTGCCCGGAAGAAATGAAATTGATGATACTCAGGAATTATTTTATCCTGCTATTATAAGGGCAATTCTTGCTACGGGATTTAAAGGCTATGTAGCACAAGAATTTATTCCCAAATATTCAGATAAAATTAAATCACTTAGAGATGCCGTAAATATTTGCGACGTTTAAATTAAATCAATATGAACTCAAGAAGAACATTCATTAAACATGCTGGTCTTGCGGCAGCAGGAGCAATTTTTCTTCCATCCTTTGCATGTACTGCAGCTACAGCTAAAAGAAATGTAGGCTTACAGTTGTATTCACTTAGGGAGCAAATTCCTCATGATGTAAAAGGAGTAATTGAAAAAATTGCCAATGCAGGGTATAAAGAAGTAGAAACTTACAGCTATTCTAAAGAGGCTGGCTATTGGGGGCTTGATGCAAAGTCATTTAAAAATTTACTTAAAGCGAATGGCTTAACTTCACCTAGTGGTCACTTTGTTATTGATAATTTCATTACCAGTGGTGATAAAGAATTACTAAAACCTTTAATAGAAGGAGCTGCTGCAGTTGACAATCACTACTTTACTGTGGCATGGATGAGTGAACCGATAAGAAAAACTCTTGAAGATTATAAGAAAATTACAGCTCGCTTAAATGAAGCTGCAGAATTGGTAAAACAGGCGGGAATGAAATTAGCTTATCATAACCATGATTTTGAGTTACATAAGCATGAAGGAGGAACTACAGGTTACGAAATTATGCTGAATGGTACAGATAAAAACCTGATCAATTTTGAAATGGACCTTTACTGGATAGTACGTTCAGGAAATGATCCTGTTACATTTTTCAATAAGTATCCGGGACGTTTTGTAATGTGGCATGTTAAAGATATGGACAAAGCTAATCATGCACTAAATACTGAGGTGGGCACTGGTACTATCGACTTTAAGAGCATTTATGCACATGCAAAGCAATCTGGTCTTGAGCATCTGATTGTGGAGCAGGAGAATTTTAAGAAGGATCCGTTTGTAAGCATTAAGGAAAGCTTCGATTATGTAAACCGAGAACTGATAAAATAAGAAATAGCTTATTAAATTATAAGGGATTGGTTACTAAAAGCCAATCCCTTTTTTTATGAGTAAAAAAATGCCCATATTTGGGGACTTATTATTTCACCATAAAATACAATTGATAAATAATTAAAAACAAGTAAAACAACTAATTAGAAAAAATGAAGATTGCAGTAGTTGGAGCCACCGGCCTGGTAGGCACCGTAATGTTAAAAGTATTAGAAGAGCGTAACTTCCCGTTAACTGAATTGATCCCTGTAGCCTCTGAGAAGAGTGTTGGTAAGGAAATCACGTTCAAGGGTAAGAAGTATGCTGTTGTAAACATGGATACTGCGATTTCGATGAGACCTGATATTGCGTTGTTTTCTGCAGGTGGTAGTACATCATTAGCTGAAGCACCTCGCTTCGCTGAAGTTGGCACTACAGTAATCGACAATTCATCTGCATGGCGCATGGATCCGTCGAAAAAGCTGGTAGTCCCTGAAGTAAATGCACATGAGTTATCTGCCGATGATAAAATCATTGCAAACCCTAACTGTTCAACGATTCAAATGGTAGTGGCCTTAAAACCACTTCATGATAAATACAAAATTAAACGTGTAGTAGTTTCAACTTACCAATCTGTTACAGGCACAGGTGTAAAGGCTGTTGAACAGATGATGAATGAGCGTAAAGGTATTACTGATGGCCCTATGGCTTACGCTTACCCTATCGATTTAAATGTAATTCCTCAGATTGATGTATTCCAGGATAATGGATATACTAAAGAGGAAATGAAAATGATATTGGAAACTCAGAAAATCATGAGTGATAACAGTATTAAAGTTACAGCAACTACAGTACGTATTCCTGTAATGGGAGGTCACTCTGAATCAGTGAACATTGAGTTTGAAAATGATTTCGATGTAACTGAAGTAAAAGAATTACTGGCAGCTACACAAGGTATCATCGTAGTTGATGATCCGGCGAACCTTAAATATCCAATGCCAAAAGATGCACACGAGAAAGATGAGGTTTTTGTTGGAAGAATAAGACGTGATGAGTCATTACCAAATACATTGAATATGTGGATTGTAGCAGACAACCTGCGTAAAGGTGCTGCAACAAATGCAGTTCAGATTGCAGAATACCTGGTAAATAACAAACTGGTTTAATTCAATTAAAACCAATTCATATTAACGGCCATCATCCTGATAACAAATCAGCATGATGGCCGTTTTAATTTTAAAAGCTTATGTCTAAAAGATCTATTCCATCTCTTTTAATCCTGTTCTTCATCGGCAGTTTCGCTATCGCACAAACTCCAATACAGAAACTGGAAAAAGCTTACAACACCTTTCAATCAGACCCGCAGACAAAATATGCCATTTCATCACTTTGTGTTTTGGATGCCAATACTGGTACCCCCCTTTTTGTAAAGAATGAACAAATAGGTCTAGCTACTGCTTCAACCTTAAAAGTAATAACTGCTGCGACCGCTCTAAGTATTCTGGGAAAAGATTTTCAATATCAGACGACATTGGCCTACACTGGTAATATTACAAATGATGGTATTTTAAAAGGCAACCTGGTTATCATTGGAAGTGGTGATCCAACTTTAGGTTCCGATCGCTATCAGAATAAAGAAAATGTTGTTTTAACCGAATGGGTTAATGCAGTAAAAAAGACTGGGATTAAAAGAATAGAGGGAGCCGTTATTGGAGACGATCGAATTTTTGGAACCCAGACTACTCCTGAGGGCTGGACCTGGCAGGACATGGGCAATTACTACGGAGCAGGCACTTCAGGATTATCATGGCGTGAAAATCAATTTGACATCCATTTAAAAGCAGGTTCAAGACAGGGGGATGAAGCCACAATGATAAAAACAGTTCCAGAAATGCCCTATTTAAAACTGAGGAATGAGTTAAAAACAGGAGTTTCGGGTAGTGGTGATAATGCTTATTTATTTTTACCCCCTTACGGAAACACCGCTTATTTAAGAGGAACCTGGGGCATTGGAATCCGTAAAAGTAGCATTTCTGGTGCGATCCCAGATCCTGCTTATGATTGTGCCTATAGATTGCAGGATACTTTAAAGCTTTTAGGAATTGTAAGTACACAACCTGTTACAACAACAAGAATCATGGCTTTAAATGGACAGGACATAGCAAACATTACTCAGAAAATCAGTACCATTACCTCTCCTACCTTATCGGAAATTACTTATTGGTTTTTAAAAAAGAGTGTTAACCTATATGGGGAGACCATGTTGAAAACCCTTGCATTAAAATCAGGAAAAACGGCCAGTACAGCTGATGGCGTAGATACAGAACTGAAGTTCTGGGCTGCAAAAGGAATTGACAAAAATGCACTGAATATAATTGATGGAAGTGGTCTTTCACCAGCAAACCGGATAACAACCCTGGCTGTAGCAGACGTGTTATTTCAGGCTCAAAAAGAAAACTGGTTTGGCGATTATTACAAAGCTTTTCCAGAATATAATGGCATGAAAATTAAAAGTGGAACGATAAACAATGTTTCAGCATTTGCAGGATACTATACCAGCACAGCAGGAAATAAATACATTATTGTAATCAATGTCAATAATTATTCAGGTTCAGGAATAAATAAGAAACTATTTACCGTATTGGATGCACTAAAGTAATTGGTAAATTGCAGCCGTTTTAAGCATATAACATCCGAAAAACACATCATCAATGAAGAATATCCTTTCTGCCCTATTTTTTCTACTGTTTAGCTGTTCCGTTTTAGGACAAACATCAATTCCACAGATCACGAGTACTTCAGAGTTCAATAATCCGCTAAATAATATACCACCGGATATAGCTATTATTCCAGAACCTGTAGAAGTTTCTAAAAAGGAAGGATACTTCGTTTTACCAGCTAATGTGATTATTCAATGTACGGCTACCCCTGAAACACATCAGGTACTTACCTTTTTACAAGAAAAACTATCTGTTCCTACCGGCAGCTTTGTTACTTCTGTAAGTGGCAAATCCGAAAATGCACAGATACATTTATTAATAAATGACAAAATAAATCACACGCTTGGCAATGAGGGTTACCAATTGACGGTTACTCCAAATCACATCACTATTAAAGCCAATCAGGCAGCTGGTTTGTTTTATGGTGTACAAAGTCTGCTTCAATTGTTCCCAGCCGCGATTGAAAGCAAAGAACCATTCGAGGCAGAGCATACAAGAAGTACTGAACTAACAGAATGGAAAGTTCCTTGTGTTGAGATTACAGACTACCCACGCTTAGGCTGGAGGGGTTTAATGTTTGATGTTGCCCGTCACTTTTTTACTAAGGAGGAAGTAAAACAGTATTTAGATGCAATGGTACGTTACAAATACAACATCTTACATTTACATCTAACTGATGATGAGGGCTGGAGAATAGAAATCAAGGGTTTTCCTAAGCTAACTGAAATAGGCGCATGGAGTGTAAAAAAAGTAGGTGATTTTGGAACTTTCCCAGCTCCTGCGGCTGATGAGCCTCGTAATTACGGTGGTTTTTACACACAGGAAGACATTAAAGAGATCGTGCAATATGCCAAAGAACGTTTTGTTAATGTTCTTCCTGAAATAGATGTCCCAGGTCATAGTCTTGCCGCAATCAGCTCTTATCCTGAATTATCCTGCACGCCTGGTGCTGAAAATTATAAGGTACGCTCTGGAGAACGCATTATGGACTGGTCAAGAGGTGCACCACCAACTGCTTTGGTAGACAATACACTGTGCCCTGCTAATGAAAAAGTATATGCGTTCTTAGATTCTGTTATTACCCAGGTTGCAGCCCTTTTCCCATTCGAATACCTACACATGGGTGGAGATGAAGCTCCTTTCAATTTCTGGGAGAAAAATGAAGCCATAAAAGCACTGATGCTTAAGGAAGGTTTGAAGAATATGCATCAGGTACAAGGGTATTTTGAAAAGCGCGTTCAAAAGATTGTTGAATCAAAAGGGAAAAAATTTATAGGCTGGGATGAAATATTGAATGGCAATATGTCGCCCAATACAGCTGTTATGGCTTGGCGAGGAATGAAATATGGCATTGAAGCTGCAAGGAATAAGCATGAGGTGGTAATGAGCCCAACGGAATTTGCATACCTCGATTATATGCAAGCTGACGTAATCACTGAACCTCGTGTTTATGCTTCCCTTAGGTTAAGCAAAGCTTACCAGTTTGACCCTGTACCATCGTCTGTTGATCCTAAATATATTAAAGGAGGCCAGGCAAATTTATGGACAGAACAAGTGTATAACATCCGTCAGGCCGAATACATGACCTGGCCAAGAGGTATGGCTATTGCAGAATCGGTTTGGTCTCCTCCGGCTAAAAAAAACTGGCCAAACTTTTTCAGCAGAGTAGAACAACATTTTAAGCGTCTGGACGCAGCGGAAACGAAATATGCGCCAAGTGTGTATGACCCTATATTTAAAGTCAGCAGATCAGCAGATAAACAACTTCTGATTGATTTGAGTACAGAGGTTGCAGGATTGGATATTTACTACAGTTTCGACAACTCATTTCCTGATCGCTTTTATCCAAAATATACGGAAAAATTAACACCTCCAAAAGATGCGACCATGTTAAAAGTCATTACCTACAGAGGTAAAAAACAGATTGGTAGAATGATGAATATGCCAATTGAAGAATTGAACAAAAGGGCAGGAAGAAAATAGAAAGAAATTGAGATACTTTGTTCACATAGGTTACAACGGTTTAAATTATAGTGGATGGCAAAAACAGCCAGGAATAATGAATGTACAGGGTGTTTTGGAAAAAGCACTTACTGATATATTAAAGACTCCTATATTTATTAATGGTTGCGGCCGTACTGATGCACAGGTTCATGCCAGTCAATTCTTTTTCCATATGGATGTGGAACAGCCCTGGGATTTCGACCTGATGTTTAGGATTAATAAATCCTTACCGGGCAATATTGCGGTCTTCGATATCATTCCTATGGATGGACAACAGCATGCCCGATTTGATGCTGTACAACGATCGTATGATTATTTCCTGCATACCTATAAAAATCCATTTCTGAATGGATTGAGTTCATTTTACTTATTAGATAAGCTTGACTTTGATAAAATGAAACAAGCTGCTGCAATACTTCCTAATTACAAAGATTATAAAGCTTTTTGTACCAGCCCTGATAAATATGAACATACCCTCTGTTTTGTGAGATCTGCAAGTTTATCTGTAGATGAAAATGGAGATCACCTTCGTTTTCAGATATCCTCCAATCGTTTCTTAAGTAAAATGATCAGGATTATCATGGGACAATTGTTAAAGATTGGGAAAGGAGTTTTGAGCGTTGATGAATTTGAAAGTTATCTCATCGAAAATAGAACACCAGAACTAATCACCCCAGCTCATCCACAGGGACTTTATTTATCGAAAGTAACCTATCCTTATCTGGATTTGCCCCCAAGACAGCAATTTTCTTCTGTTTTGCAACAGCAGGCTGACTTAACCTGGAAAATACTTTAATTACTTAATTATTAAGAATTTACTCTTGTTTTTTTCATAGCTTTTCATTAACTTTAATAGAGGACTTCATTAAAAAGAAGGCATTCTATATGACAGTTATTCAAAAAATTGAGCACTGGGGTGACGTTCATCGTACCAAATGGCTTGATGTGATACGCATCGTATTAGGCATACTTATCTTTAGCAAAGGCATTGCCATCGTAAGCAATACAGCTGCATTACAAGACATGTTATTACAAAACAACACTTATGCTTTCTCGGGATTAATGTCTAGCCTTGGACTGCATATTGTTGGCTTTATACATCTTGTAGGAGGTATTTTAATCACTATTGGCCTACTTACGCGTTTTGCTGCTGTAATACAGATTCCAATATTGATCATTGCTGTATTTTTTGTAAACCTTTCAAGAGGGTTCTCAGTCCTTAACAATGAGTTATGGCTTTCAATCCTTGTTTTATTGCTACTCGTCTTGTTCTGGGTAGTGGGCTCTGGTCCGCTCTCCGTAGATCAGGCTATGAAGAAAAGACCAAATATCTATAGATAAATTAAGCTAGTCATAGACTTTATTGCCAGCTTAAAACTGCTGCCCTCATCGCATCAGCGGTGAGGTTTATGCCATTTATCTTAAGCAATGCACGTTGATAAAACACGTTGCGTTCATTGAGTTTGTTCTCAATAAACTCGATCATCTGTGCTTCAGTCAGATCTTTAAGCAATGGCCGTTTATCTTTTCCACTTTCCAGGCGCTTTGCTAAGGCTGCAGGAGACATTTCTATGTATAAGGATAAGCCATTTTCATTCATCCAGTCCATGTTATCGAAAAAGCAAGGAGCCCCACCACCTGTTGCTATTACAGCATTCGCCGGATAATCAAAAGTCTTTAACGTTTCACTTTCCAATTCCCTGAATGCATCCTCACCATGACTAGCAAAATATGCACCTATTGTGCTTCCAAGACTTTTTTCTATCTCATGATCAAGATCAACAAATGTATACCCCAACTTTTGAGCAAGCTTTTTGCCCATTGTACTTTTCCCGCAGCCCATAAAGCCTATCAGAAATATTCTCATCATTTATGCAAGTTTTACCCTTGGATCTGCAAAGGCATATAATATATCAACCAAAATATTAATTATCACAAATATAAAGGCTATAAAAAGAATAGAGCCCATAACAACAGGAAAATCAGACATTTCCAGTGCATTTACAGTAGTACGCCCAAGTCCGTTATAGCCAAAAATGTATTCTACAAAAAATGACCCTGCCAATAAAGAAGCAAACCAACCTGATATAGCTGTAATAACAGGATTCAAAGCATTTTTTAATGCATGTTTATAAATAATTACGTTACGGCTCAAGCCTTTCGCCTTGGCCGTTCGGATATAATCCTGAGCCAGCACATCTAACATAGCACTACGCGTTAACTGCACTATAATTGCTAGTGGCCTTAAGCCTAGTGTAACCATGGGAAGCCATAAGTTTTTCCAGGTCATAATTTCTCCTTTAAATGGATCATAACTATACAGACTACCTGACATATTAAGACCTGTATAATCACTTAAAACAAAACCAAAAAGCCAGGCTATGATAATTCCTGCAAAAAAAGAAGGTGCTGAAATTCCTAATATAGCAAAGGAGTTGGCCGCTTTATCAATCCAGGTATCCTTATTTACTGCTGATATTACGCCTAAAAAGACACCTATAACCGTTGCAAATACCATTGCAGTAAAAGCCAGGATAAAGGTATTGGGAACCGTCTCAGAAAGAATAGTTGTAACATCCCTTTTCGTTTGATAAGATCTCCTTAGGTAAGGCCATTTAAGGGCCAGTACATGATCGCCAACAGCAATCAGCTTTAAATAGTTGTATTTCTCCTTATCGGTTACAGTATCTTCATGATAACCAATCGGAGAAAGATCATTAAGATAAAGAAAGAACTGCGTAGGCTTAGACTTATCTAGTCCAAACTCCTTTCTTACTGCCTCAAGAGAAGAAACATCAGCCCGTTGTCCCATTGTCATCCTTGCCGGATCACCCGGCAGGATGTTAAACAAAATAAACACCACTACAATTACGCCAGCCATTACGGCAAATCCATACAAGATCTTTTTAATGGCGTATTGCAGCATATTTATTTACTAAAATATTGATCAGTCAATTTATCAAAAGTTGGCATCGTATTGAAATGCCATTTATTGATAACTACACCATTTTTAAGCAACAACACTCCAGGATTTGATCTAACCATGCTCTTTAATGGTACTGCATCAGCATAAAAAACCTCTGCAAACAACTTCATCCGTTTACTAAACTCATCAGCATCACTCGCTGAATTTGAAGTAAGTAAAACCGTTCTGATATTAAATTGTTCCGTTGCATTTAAAGCAATTGCATTAATCTTAGCAATAGCATTCTCATTTACATCCTTAAGATTATAGGCTACTATAACCAGGTTGTAATATGGATTTTCTATCAATTCCTTGGTATAATCTGTTCCCGATGCATCACTAATCATCAAGTCCATAATTTTAGGCGTATATCCTTTTTTTACAAGTACTTTCTCTGGTTCACCTACAATCTCCCATTTTTCATCTTTCCAGATTTCGGTTTTCAGGTAATCTTTATCGCTCATCACCTTTTTCTCATTAGTTGTTTTGTTGTGCATGTTATACATGATTGCATACTCATCCCCTTTTTCTCCTTCAGGAATTTTCATCAATTGAGGTAGATTTGCTCCAACTTTATAAGGTAAGAAGTCAATAACTGGAAGTGTACTATAGGTGTAGATACCAAATAATGTTGATGCCAGCGTCACAATAATTAATAATGCAGATTGTAACTTAGAATTTTCTGTAAGCGGCTTGATCAACTTATGTTGCATAAACAGATAAATGATCAGGACCAGTAAAACCAGATCTTTAGAAAACGACTGCCATGGAGTTAAAGGAATAGCATCCCCAAAACAACCACAAGAAGTCACCACTTTAAATGCAGCAGATACAAAAGTTAAAAAAGTAAAAAATATAATTACAAGCAATAATCCGCCTGTAACCTTTTTACTCCAAAAGCCAAATAGCAGTAAAGCGCCAAGTACAATCTCCAATACACAAAGTAATACAGCAATACCTGTAGCAAATTCGCCCAGGAACGACATGCGGAATACCTCAAAATACTCCTGCAATTTGTAACCGAAACCAAGTGGATCATTAGCTTTAATTAATCCCGAGAATATAAAAAGGATCCCAACAAATATCCTTGAAAAGTTTAACGCGATCTTCTTCATTACTGTACTTCCAATTTAATCAATGCAAACACTGAATAATTCAGCATATCCTGATAATTCGCTTTCACCCCTTCAGACGCAATTGTTTGTCCCATATTATCTTCAATCTGTTTCACTCTAAATACCTTCATCAGGATGAGGTCCGTTAATGAGCTAATCCTCATATCCCGCCATGCTTCTCCATAATCGTGGTTTTTATTGAACATAAGTTCCTTGTTTTCGTTTACCAGTTCCTCATATTTTGCTTCCACCGCTTTCAATTCCATTTCCAGCGGGTCACTTTCATTCAGTTCCAGTTGCATCATTGCTATTATACAATAATTTATAATGCCGATATATTCAGGAATAATTCCTTCCCCTACTTTAGAGATTTTCTTTTCTTCCAACGTACGAATGCGCTGAGCTTTGATAAAAATCTGGTCAGTAATAGACGCTGGTCTTAATATGCGCCATGCCGTACCATAATCTTTTGTTTTCTTTAAAAAAAGCGATTTACAAACCGCTATAACAGCGTCGAATTCCTGAGATGTATTTGTTGCCAAAACAATTAATATAATAAGTTAAAACCCGTTTTAATACCAGTCCTTTTTTATCTAAGTTTGCATTAAAACAATGGCTAAAGATACATTTTTAAACCGAAAGACCACACTAAACGTTAAAGGCCGAATCGTTGATTTGAGCAGTCCATCTGTGATGGGAATACTTAATCTTACCGATGATTCATTTTACAGCAATAGCCGTATCAGTTCATTAGAACTGGCTTTACAACGCGCTGAAACCATAATCAGTGAAGGCGGTAAATTCATAGATATTGGGGCATATTCTTCTAGACCAGGTGCAATTGATGTGACCGCACAACAAGAAATTGACAGGATTGTGCCCGTAATGGAGTCCATTGCAAAAAACTATCCAGATGTCTTGATTTCGATTGACACTTTTCGCGCTGAAGTAGCCCGTTATGCAATTGAAGCAGGGGCACATATTATAAATGATATTGCTGCTGGTAATATGGATGAAGCTATGTTTCAGACTGTAGCAGATTTAAAAGTTCCATATATTATGATGCATATGAGAGGGACACCACAAACCATGCAACAGCATACAGATTATGATCATTTGATGCTGAATATGATTAGTTATTTTTCGGTTAAAGTGGATGAATTAAAAAAATCAGGAGTGAACGATATTATTCTGGATCCAGGATTTGGTTTTGCAAAAACCCTTGAACAGAATTACGAAGTATTAAAGCACATGACTGACCTTGATATCCTTGAACTTCCTGTTCTTGCCGGATTATCAAGAAAATCAATGATTTATAAATTCCTTGGTGGTGGCCCGGAACAAGCATTAAATGGAACAACAACCCTAAACACCATCGCGCTATTAAAAGGGGCCAATATTTTAAGAGTCCATGATGTAAAAGCAGCAGTAGAATGCATTGCATTGGTTACAAAGATGCAACACCAATAATATGGCTAAATTTCCTAACTTGGCATTAAGAAAATAAAGCTGATTTTATAGACAGCATAATAAAACACAGGTGAAAACATTAGAATTTGATTTCTTAAAAATAACAGTTACAGATGCAGTAGATATCATTCTGGTTGCACTGATCATATATTACATTTACAACCTGATTAAAAACACGCTGGCTGTAAACCTATTATTGGGAATGGTTATTATCCTGGTAATATACTGGGTTGTTGCTGCCCTTAACATGAAGCTGCTTTCGAATATCCTAAATCAGTTCATGAATGTAGGGATTATTGCCTTGATTGTTATATTCCAACCGGAAATCAGGCGATTCCTCCTATTAATTGGAAAAAATACATTTTTACAACAAAACAAAGCCTGGTGGGGTTATTTATTTGGCAGCAAGAATATTGAACAAAATAACCTGATCAGAATTAAACCTATCATTGATGCTTGTAAAAGCATGAAAAAGACCAGAACAGGTGCTTTGATTGTATTTGTTAAGTTCTATGATGATCAGCTATTTGCGAATAGCTGCGAGCTAATCGATTCTAAAATATCAAAACGATTACTTGAAAGTATTTTTCAAAAGTACAGTCCACTTCATGATGGTGCTGTAGTTATTGCAGAAAATAAAATTAAAAGTGCCAGCTGCATTCTTCCTCTAACTGATAATGATAAACTACCTCCGCAATTTGGCCTCCGCCATCGTGCAGGTATAGGCATTTCAGAAACCGCTGATGCTGTAGCAGTTATAATTTCAGAAGAGACAGGAGAAATTGCCTATGCCAAACAAGGAAGAGTGCGAATGAATGTTTCATTCGGAGAATTAGAAAAATTATTAAATAAGGACTTCTAATTTTTTGCTATTAACTTGTTAATTAACATATATTAGCGCAAAAATTAAAATCATTAATCGATTAACCCTACACCGTTAATTAAGTATTTTAATATTCTTAATGGAGTTAAGTAAGTGTTTTTATAGCGTATGGCTAATGCTATGCTGCTTTACAAGTTGTGTATTTGCAAATTCTAATGTAGAAATCCCTGTCGCAAAAAATGGGGTAATAGATCTTCGCGAACAAAATTTAGAGAACAAAATCCCTCTTAAGGGCGAATGGTTATTTTACTGGAACCAACTGTTAGATCCTAAAAATATAGAAAATGGTAATGCTGAACTGGTAGACTTTCCTTACAGCTGGACAGATAAAAAAAATGGGAAAAGCTTACCTGCATTTGGTTATGGTACTTATTCTGTCAAAGTTATATTACCAAAATCACGACAGTCTTTAAAAATTGCTATGCCAGATGTTTATTCAGCATACAAACTATACGTGAATGGGCGTTTAGTGGGAAAAAATGGAAAAGTTAGTACTGTTGCCGATAACTTCATTCCATATTGGGAACATAAAACAATAGATGTGCCAGGTGGCGCAGATACATTAAACCTCGTATTGCAGGTTTCAAACTTTACCCATAGAAAGGCGGGGATTAAGAAAAACATCTGGATTGGCAATAAGGATAAGGTTATTTTAGACAGAAAACAAACCGAGGCCATTGATCTTTTATTGACAGGATGCCTGATTATGGGTGGTCTTTTCTTCTTAGGATTATACCTGATGGGTAACAGAGACAAGCCCATTTTATTGTTCGCTCTATTCTCTATAGTGTATAGTTATAGAGTAGCAGGAACAGACAATTATGTACTGCATACAATACTTCCAGATGTAAGTTGGGACCTAATGATCCGGCTTGAATATTTGAGTCTATTTTTAGGAATTAGTCTATTTACTTTATATACCAGATACCTATATCCAGGCGAAGTAAATAAAATAATTATATGGGCTATTGGATCATTGTGTTTCGGCTTCTCCGTTGCAAGTATGATAATATCGCCGTATTACTTTTCGCAGCTAACCAATCCATTCCTGATCGTAATGACTTCTTGCTTGATTTATATACCTTATGTATATATCATTGCCTACAAAAGAAAAAGACCAGGAGCAATTTACACGCTATTAAGTACGATTGCATTAATGCCTGTCTTTGCAATTACTTTACTTAATTATTGGTCATTCATTCCAACATTCCAACTATTGTGTTTTGTGTTATACATTAGTTTTTTCTTTCTTCAATCACTCATCTTATCTCACAGAGTATCTTTTGATCTCAAGAAGTCTAGAATTGAAGCAGAGGAAGGACTCAGGGCAAAAAGTGAGTTTTTAAGCACCATGAGCCATGAAATCAGAACTCCGCTAAATGCCGTGATTGGGATGAGCCATCTTTTGCTAAAAAACACCCCGAGAAACGATCAGAAAGAGCAGCTTGATGTGATGCTTTTTTCAGCAAACAACCTTCTCTCTATTGTTAATGACATTTTAGATCTGAATAAGATTGAAGCAGGGAAAGTTACCTTCGAAAGAATTGAAATGGATGTAGCCTCCATTGCAGGTAACATTGTTTCCGGAATGCAAAGTGCAGCCAATGATAAAGGAATTGGCCTGATGCTTCATGTAGATCAGAGATTGAACAATAAATTACTTGGTGACCCTACCCGATTATCACAAGTGATGACAAATCTTGTTCATAATGCTATAAAATTTACCAATCAAGGCTTTGTACAAGTGGCGGTAAATCTAACCACACAAACAGAAACATTTGTCACCTTAACTATTGAAGTAAAAGACACAGGGATAGGCATTTCTAAAGATAAACAGAAGATTATTTTCGAACGGTTTACTCAAGCTGACTCCTCCACCTCCAGAGGTTTTGGAGGTACAGGTTTAGGATTGTCTATCTGTAAAAGAATACTTGAATTACAGAACTCATCATTAAATGTAATTAGTACCGTAGGCAAAGGTTCTACGTTCTATTTTGTACAGACTTTTGAAAAAAGCCATAAGACCCTTGAACATAAAAAACAAGAACTTTTACCAACAGAAAGTGACAAACCTCTTTCAGGAATACATATCCTGCTTGTTGAAGACAATCTGATGAATGTATTAGTGGCTCAAAGATATCTGGAACGTTGGGGAGCAACAATCGAGGTTGCATTGAATGGGCAGGAAGCTTTAGATAAATTAGATGTAAACAGGCATAAATTGATATTGATGGATTTGCACATGCCTGTAATGGACGGCTATAAATCAAGCATGCAAATGCGACAGAATGGTGTTACCTTGCCTATTGTTGCACTAACTGCAAACCTGCCTGATGAAATAGAGGACAGGGTGTTTGCAGCGGGAATTGATGACATAGTGATCAAACCATTTTTACCGGATGAACTGTATAGAAAAGTACTATACCATATTTCCGAAAAGTAAACAAAAACAGAAGGGCTACCTTTTCAGATAGCCCCAGTCATTATTTTTTGTGATTAGCAGTATTGATCAAATGCTCCAATTAAGCTATCAGCGATCATTTGAGCGGGACGCCCTTCAATTTGATGACGTTCAATCATATGAACCAATTTACCATCTTTAAACAAAGCCATTGCTGGTGATGATGGTGGAAAAGGCATCATATACCCTCTTGCTCTATCAACTGCTTCTTTTTCCATCCCTGCAAATACTGTTACCAGCTTATCAGGATGTTTTTCGTTAGCTGCGGCCAGTCTCGCTGCCGGACGTGCATTAGCAGCAGCACAGCCACATACAGAGTTTACAACTACGAAGACAGTTCCCTTGCCAGTGATGGCATTGTCCACATCTTCTGCAGTTTTTAATTCTTCAAAACCTACTTTAGTAAGTTCTGCACGCATCGGTTCTACTAAATATTCTGGATACATATACTTTAGTTCTTTATTAATTTCTATTTCAATATACAAATGTACAGCACTTGTAGTTAGCATCAAAGGTTATCAGCTTTATGCTTTAGTTTTTACCGTTAAATTACTTTAGGATCAGATTATTCCATACTTTTGCATAACGAAATCCCGTTCTAGAACAACTTGGATTTCATAAACTTAAAAAATAATAATATGTCATCAGTAGAGACAACTTACGTTCCTTACAAAGTTAAGGACATTTCACTGGCAGAATGGGGCCGCAAAGAAATCGGATTGGCAGAGGCAGAAATGCCAGGATTGATGTCATTACGCGAAGAATTCGGACCATCAAAACCTTTAAAAGGTGCACGCATTGCAGGATGTTTACACATGACCATCCAAACTGCGGTTTTAATCGAAACATTGGTAGAACTAGGTGCTGAAGTAACCTGGTCTTCATGTAATATCTTCTCCACACAAGATCATGCCGCTGCTGCAATTGCTGCTGCAGGTATTCAGGTTTATGCCTGGAAGGGGTTAGACGAAGAGAGCTTCGACTGGTGTATTGAACAAACTTTACACTTCGGACCAGAGCGTCAGCCATTAAACATGATTCTTGATGATGGCGGCGATTTAACTAATATGGTGTTCGACAAATTCCCTGAGCTGATTCCAGCGATTAAAGGTTTATCTGAAGAAACGACTACAGGAGTACACCGTTTATATGAGCGCATGAAAAATGGCACATTGCACTTACCTGCAATTAATGTAAACGATTCTGTTACTAAATCTAAATTTGACAACAAATATGGTTGTCGTGAGTCATTAGTTGATGCGATCCGTCGTGCAACTGACGTAATGATGGCTGGTAAAGTTGCTGTTGTTGCAGGTTATGGTGATGTTGGTAAAGGTTCTGCAGAATCTTTAAGTTCACAAGGTGTACGTGTTATTGTTTCTGAAATTGACCCGATCTGTGCATTACAAGCTGCAATGGAAGGATATGAAGTAAAGAAATTTGCTACAGCTGTTAAAGAAGCTGATATCATTGTAACCACTACTGGTAACTGTGACATCGTTCGTGCTGAACACTTCAAAACCATGAAAGACAAAGCTATCGTTTGTAATATTGGTCACTTTGATAATGAGATTGATGTTGCCTGGTTAAATAAAAACTATGGTGATACTAAAGTAGAGATCAAACCTCAGGTTGATAAGTATACTATCGACGGCAAAGATATCATCTTATTGGCTGAAGGCCGTTTGGTAAACTTAGGCTGTGCAACTGGTCACCCAAGCTTTGTAATGTCTAACTCATTTACAAACCAAACATTAGCGCAATTGGAATTGTGGACAAACACTGATAAATATGAGAACAAAGTATATGTTCTTCCTAAATATTTAGATGAGAAAGTTGCACGTTTACACCTGGCTAAAATTGGTGTTGAACTGGATGTATTAGATCAGCATCAAGCAGACTATATTGGTGTTCCTGTTGAAGGTCCGTTTAAACCTGAAGCATACAGATACTAAGAAAGAATAAGCCTAAGTGAATCGGCTTAATGAACGGTCAAGTAGAACATGGTTTTACTTGACCGTTTTTATTAGCAATGGATTCTAGAAAGTATACCCAGGATTTTGTTCAAGGGCTCTATTTCTTTCCCATGCCTCCCGTGGAATTGGCAAACGTATAGGCTTAGTTTGAAGCCATGGTTTATTCGCCACATCTAAGGTTGAATAATTGGGTCTGTTGTCACGAATAAAGTCCAGGAAACGACCTCTGCGATTTAAATCAGAGAAAGCACCAGCAGATTCCCAGATAAATTCCATTCTTCTTTCATAAAATATAGCATCAAGAACATCGTCTTTACCCAAGGTAAGTGGTTTTGGATCTAATTTAGCACGCTTACGGATACGATTCACTTCAATCATGGCATCCTGACTGCGACCCACTTCATTTAAAGCTTCAGCGTAATTCAATACCACCTCGGCATAGCGCAATACAGGTGCATTTACGCCAGAATTTCCAATAGTTGCTTTTTGCCAATATTTAGTGAGAATATAACCCGATTTAGACCAACCGGCAGGAACATTAACAGGCATTACAAACGCTGCCATATCCTGATGAGGTTCTCCTGGACCAATGATAGCTCTCCAATAACGATCATCTTTGATTCTGCCAGTCTGATCCTTTTCAAATGCTTCTACCCAATGTGCCTGTGGAACAAAATTACTCCATGCTCCGGAACCTGTAAATTGAGATGGAGCTCCACGAGGTGCTGTTCTGTAAACAATGTTACTACCCTCGCCATCATTTCCTCCACGAAACTGAGTTGCGAAAAGCATTTCTTCATTTCCTTCATTAGTTTCCAAAAATACATCTCTGAAATTCGGTACAATATCATAGATTTTTAAATCATTGATATCCTCACTTGCCTTAACAGCGTCGGGCCATTTCTCCTGCCATAAATAAGCTTTCACTAAAAAACCTAAAGCCGCACCTTTGGTAGCACGCCCTAAGTCCTTTCCCTGCCAGGTTGGAGGTAAAACAGCAATTGCATCATTTAAGTCTTTCTCTACCTGCACCCAGATATCCTTAGCACTGGCTCTCGGAATTTCCATGTTTGAAGAAGCATCAAGCTCATCCAGCACTAAAGGAACACCACCGAAATAGTTCACCAGGCGATAATAATAGATAGCCCTTAAAAATTTTGCCTGAGCAACAATTTTTGCTTTCACGTCATCAGCTAAACCCTCCATTTTACTTACTCTGGAGATCGTTAAATTAGCACGACTTATTCCAATGTAGGTTTGACTGTACACATCTCTTATTTTTGTATTGCTGGCAGGCAAGTTCAGGGAATGGATTTCAATCCTCGCTGCAGATCCGTCCATTTCATACAAATCACCACTCATAGCCCACTCAATATCGGCAGCATCTATAGATACACCATAAGTTTCATTAGGCTGTAATTGTCCATAAACACCGGTAAGGGCTGATTGAGCATCTTTTTCAGTTTGAAAAAAATTAGCATCCGTTAACTGATCCTTAGGTGTTAAGGTTAGAAAGTCTTTGGTACATGAAGAAAAAATGCCTATGCTTATAAAAAGCATTATATATTTAAATCCTGTTTTCATTTTCGTTAAGATTATTTTTGAATATTATAGCGTAAGATTAATACCTGCGGTGAAAGTTCTTGGCATTGGGTAAACACCATCGTCAACTCCTGCCCTAATCGGGTTTGTACTACCGACTTCAGGGTCAAATCCGGAATATGAAGTGAAAGTGAACAGGTTTTGAGCACTTACATAAAACCTCAGGCTCTTAAAGGACTTTAATTTGTTAAAGACAGAGGAAGGTAAACTATAACCCAAAACAATATTCCTAACTCTCATATAATCGCCTTTTTCCACATAAAAAGAAGAAGCATTTGCATAATTCCCATTGGCGTCCACATATTTCAATGCTGGGATTTCATTTTTACCGCTTCCCGGTGTCCACCTTTCTAAAACATTTATAGAGCTGTTCACAACTCCTGTCCCACCAAAATACTTCATTGGATAGATAGAAAACTTATTAGAATGGAAGATCTCATTTCCGGCTACACCCTGTAGTAATATGTTTAAATCAAACCCTTTATAAGATAAATCCAGGTTCATTCCATACATGATTTCCGGCCATGGTGTCCCCAATTTCACTTTATCAAGGTCAGATAGAATATTATCGCCATTGATGTCTTTAAACTTAAAATCTCCCGCTACTGCATTAGGCTGCAAAGTTTTATTGACTTCTTGATTAGTCTGATAAATTCCATCTACCACATAACCTCTATAATATCCTATTGGCTGGCCAACTTCCGTATAAGAAGAGCTCATACTGGTAAAGTTAATTGTTGGTCCGTTGATTGGTCTGCCCACACCTAAACTAGTTACCACATTGGTTAACGTTGAAATATTTCCATTGACATCAATTTTCAATCCTCCTACTTCAGTTTTGTAACCAAGCAATAATTCAAAACCTTTGTTTTGTACCGCCCCTCCATTTACAGATGGAGCTGTAGTAAAACCAGCTTCATAAGAAACGGGAAGGTTAACTAACATATCCTTTGTGTTCTTAACATAATAATCGGCTGTCAGGTAAACCGAATTATTAAATAAAGAGGCATCTATACCAATATTTGTTTGTTCTGTAGTTTCCCATTTTAAATTAGGGTTCCCCGGTCTCGACATAGAGGCTCCTAAAATTAAATCCTGGTTTGGTCCGAACACATAGTTATCACTTGCAGTTCCACTTCTAATGGTGTTTAAATAACCGAAGGCACCTATGGCATCATTACCCAATTGTCCCCAGCTACCTCTAATTTTCAATGCATTAATAAAAGATACTTTTTTAAGGAAATTTTCTTCTGAAATGTTCCACCCTGCAGATACCGATGGGAAATTACCCCATTTATTATTTGGCCCAAAATTAGAGGAACCATCTCTTCTGATACTTACCGAAAATAAATAACGATCATTAAAACTATAATTTACACGTGCCAGATAAGAAGCCAGGGCATAATCGCCTCTTGTACCACTTGCTTCTCGCAAATCTGTTTTACTACCATTAATAACTTGTAATTGCTCATTAGAAAATTCCCTCCCCACAGCAGTAATCCAGTCAGTTTCACTTTTTTGTGCAGTTTGTCCAACAACAGCCGATATATTATGCTTGTCAATAATTTTGTTAAAGGAAAGTGTATTCTCAATTAACCAGGTTAAATCAACAGCTGCAGTTTCACTTAAATAAGCCTGAAGATTTCTATAATGTCCACGTTCTGCGGTAGGCTCCCAGGAAGTATTTCTATTGTTATCGTTGTCAATACCCAAACTTGTCCTGAATTTCAATCCAGGGATAATTTCATAAGCACCAAACACATTTCCGAAAACCCTTGAATTTTTTAAACGATTGTCCATTGACCTTGCCCGAAGCACTGGATTATCTCCCTGTGTGGTATAATAAGCGGAAGAACCATTGATGACTGCATCAGGACCAAGCGTAGGATAAAATTGCTGTGCCAGGTTAAAAATACCATAATTCATTACCTGGTTCTGCTGACCTTGCGATTGTGTGATGGTATAAGCAAGGGAACCACCAAATGACAATTGATCACTTGCTGCTAAATCTGCTGTAAATCTACCTGTATAGCGTTTATAGTTTGTTTCAATCATGGTTCCTTCCTGATCCAGAAAGCCCAGAGAAACGGCAGCTTTTAATTTCTTTGTACCTCCAGAAGCACTAAAATCATAATTTTGAACTGGAGCATTTCTAAAAACCTGATCAATCCAATTTGTACCTTCTCCAAAAGAAGCAGGATTTGCCCATTCAGGATTGGGCGTCATATTTGAATTGGTATAAAGTTCATTCGCTAAGGTTGCAAATTGTTCCGCATTTAAAAACTCAGGTTTTTTCCACAGCTGAGCCATACCAAGTGAAGAGTTAAAATTAACTTTTGCCTGCCCCTCTTTACCTCTTTTAGTGGTCACTAAAATAACTCCATTCGCCGCCCTTGAGCCATAAATCGCCGCTGATGCTGCATCCTTCAACACTTCGATAGATTCGATATCATTAGGATTAATAACAGATAAGCCATCAACTTTATCTGAACTCCGACCAGTTCCCATACTTCCACTACTTATTGGAAAACCATCAACCACATATAAAGGTTGGTTACCTCCAGTTGTACCAACGCCTCTGATCCGTACGGAAGAAGAGCCTCCTGGAGCGCCTGAAGTTTGTGAGACATATACACCAGGTATTTTACCCTGAATAGCAGATGTAAAACTTGGCGTAGCTACCTTTACCAAATCTTCTGACTTAATGGAAGATACCGCTCCTGTCATGTCTTTCCTACGTTGAGTTCCATAACCTACTACCACAACCTCATTTAAATTACTCGATTCGGGTTCTAGTTGAACTGTTAAATCGGTTTGGTTATTTACACCAACCTGTTTACTTTGATATCCGATAAAAGAAAAAACTAAGGTATCGGTTGATTTTGTAGCAATCTGAAAATTTCCGTTCACATCGCTGGACGTACCGCCACTGCTTCCTTTTATTTTTATACTTACACCTGGCAAAGTAATTTGATTAGTTCGATCTACAACTTTTCCACTCACATTTAGAGGCCCCTGGGCATAACCTACTCTTGGGATTAAAGCAAATAGAATCCCGAAAAGGAAACATGTTGCAGTAAAATTCTTTGTTTTCATCATTTTGTTTAGGGATTTAGATTTACACTGTATGGTTAATTATGCTTGTTTAATTAAATAATAGATTATTCGGTTACGTACCCGTCAATTGAGATCTGTTGTTTCTTTCATCCTTTATCCAGATGATTAATTCGCAGTACGTTAATTAAGATTGTTTTTAAGAGACAAAACGGTTACGTTACCGTAAATCTAAAATACCTTTTATTTTTCACATTTTAGTACCTTATGGAATAATGAATCGAAATTTTGGACGAATACAAAAAACAGGTCTTAAATCTGTTCGAAAATTAAAAAGGGATACAGTTAAAAAACTGCACCCCTTTTTGCTATAAAACATTTTTACCTTTTAAAAGCTAGCATTTAAAGCAATACCAACTGTTTTAGATAAAATAACATCATTTACATATCTTTTATCTAGAACCAGGTTTCTGGCAACAAGACTTATATTCAGATCTTTTAGTTTTTTATCGGAAATCTGATCTTTAAAGTTATAGCCAAATGATAAATAATTTAAATTGATAAAAGTAGCTTTTTCACTCCGCAATAGAACCATGTTTCCAGAATAATCAGGGCTGATTACAGGATGATTAAAATAAGCACTACCATTTAGATTCAAAGAAAAGTTATCATAAGAGAAATGCTGTTGCATACCTGCTTGAAGTACAAGTTTAAAATCAACATTAGAATTCAAGTCCACCTGATTACCTGAGACCATTTTAGTTTTATTCTTAAAGAAATTCAATCCAGTATTCCACCTAAATAAAGCATTTTTAAAAACATCTGCTGATCCCCAAACTCTCCACCCGCTATATGCTACTCTAGCTTGAACCACCATTGTCTCAAACCCATTACCAACCGAAGGTATACTTACGCTTATAAAGGCATTATTATCATTTTTATACCAATCAGCTGAGAGCTTTAATCTATCAAAAAATATAGTCTTCAGACCAAAGTTCCGCACTTTTACTTTATCTAAATCATCATTTAAATTCGCATTGATAAACATATTAGCGAATTCGTCAGTAATACCTATCATGTTAGATTCAGTAATTAAAGGGACAAATGAACGATATTCACCATAAGATCCAAACAAGCGAATTTCATTCACCTCATTTACATCTTTTAGTAAAACCTGTTTAAAATTCAAATCAGCATAGAAAAATGGTGCATAAATAGCTTTTGTCAATGATTTTTTATACTTGTCTGAACGAACACCACCTTTTAAGAACAAAACATCATAAAAGTTAACAGAAAGATCACCTACAAGTGTGTAATACTCAAGCCAACTTTTAGTTAAATTCTCAAATGAATTTGATTGTTGTCCATTAAAAAAACTCTTAGATACCACTTCGTAATCTGAATTGAATTTATGGTACTGAAAATTTGCTCCAGCTTTAAATCTGATCTTATCTTCATCTACGTTAAAACAATAACTTAAATCATCCTGAAAAGACAAATATTTATACTTGCCACTCCTCAATTCGTTTGAATGAGACTCCGCAGTATAACTGGTATCATAATAACGAGAGGTTTCAGTATTCAAGCCTTGATCAACGACTGTTTTCCCTTTTAAGACTTTAATTTCATTTATCAAACCCTTAACCGGTTTGACATTCATATAAAATGTACCATTCCAAACATCGTGTTTAATTTTAGCATGAGAATTCATTGTACTAGAATTAGCAAGCTGAATATTACCTATTTCCAGACTTCCTTTAACAGGGGCATAATTTGCATTCAATCCAAGATCTAACCATTTTAAGGGTGAAAACCGTAAATCTCCATTCAATTGAAATTGTCTGGTAAAATCATAACCTGTAATGTTTCTGGTCCCACTGTTAAATCCAGCAGATACACGCCATGAAAATTGATCTAGTCCTTCCGATAAAGCCACATGATAGCTTTGCAGCATGCGGTCTTCCTTATTAACCAACTCTTTCTTATAAAAGTTGTTTCCCAATACCGTATTTACATCTAACCTTAGCGGCTGCTTCAATTTAGCTGTCTTTGTAGTAATTAAAATTACTCCATTAGGTGTTTCGTTCTGAATACCAAGCTTAGCATTTAAACCTCCGCGGTAATAAGCAATCTGTTCTATGTTATTAATATTAATTGCATCAATGCTTTTCCATACAAAACCATCTACAATAAATACAACCTGAGATTCCAAATTCGTAGTATTGATATGGTCTATTCCCGGCAGTCTCCCAATTAGCATTTCACTTAATTGTCCACCAGGGAAATTCTTCAGTTCATCCCCTTTGATTATAAAGTCTGGATGTTCCATCCAAGTATTTTGACCTGATATATCTTGCGCACTCGCAACAAAAGTAAATATCATTGCGAAAAATGATAAGAGCGTTATTTTCATGTAAAATATTTTTTGAGCAAAAATAGGAATATTCACCACATATCATAAAGTTTTATGCTTATCCTTTATTTACAACCACAGTATTCTGTATGGCACTTCGAAGAATTATATTTTGCATATACTTATAGGTAATATCATCTTCCAAATTTTATGAAGGTTTGCTTAAGAAAAACTGCAGATTGCTCTGATTTTCTAAAATTGTAGATTACCGTTATATTTCATGATAGCTTTGTTGAAACCTTAACCAGCAAAAATGTCAGAACAACAAGATTTTACGACGGAATACCTTACCCGCAATGGATAACAGAATGCTATCTTACCGGGTAATGCTCCGGCGCAAATATCAACTTCCGGTAAAGCAATACGTGATCTTCTGGCAAGACCAAAATCAACCATGCCATATGTCATTAATGAAGAGCATTTACAGTTCCAATATCATTTAATTGCATTACAGCAATATAGCCATAAGCTATTTTTAAACTCCCCGATACCAGAACAGAAACTGATGGCAATATTTGGTAACTTTGAAGAAGAAGCACCTGTCGAAGTGATTAAAAAAATATTACAGGGAGTAGAAGAGCAAGGCAATGGAGCATTAAGTAAAAATCGATATAGAGAACAATTAAGAGGATTAATACAATTACGTAAACTGGGTAAAGAATTTAAAATAGCTATGGGAACGATCACAAAATTTAAAGTTGAAAAAGATCCTTTTTATCAGGATGGGATAAAAAAAGGAACTGAAAAAACTGAAGCACGGAAAAATCACGATTTTGTAGAGAACTTGATACTAGAACTGAATTTATCTGATGAAAAAATAGCGCGTATTGTAGAAGTATCAGATGAATACGTAAAAAAATTCGCAAAGAAATTGCTTCCAGAAAATAAAAGCATCATATTATTTTATCAAATCCGCTGGATCAATTCGTCATCATAAAGGATTTATCTTTCCTAAATACTCCCTGTTTGCTGCCTTTTATCATTTAAGGAAACCACATGTATGGGACCTAATATCCCACTTCTTTATTCTTGCCATGATTAATTGATTTAAAGTTTTTATTAGATTTTTTTGGGATTCGTCAGGAGACGAATAGTACCTTCTTAAACTATTTTTATACTGCTTCTGTAAGGAATTACTATGAGTTGGATTTTCCCGAACAAAGCAGAGCGAGAGAGCAAGGAGGTCCCTCTTAAATTCGACTTTGCTATTAAGCTGAATACCGCCATCCTATAAGCCTGACATTCATCCAAAAAAATGTTAAAAAAAGTTTTTCTTCTGTTATGTTTTTGATTCATAACCCAAAAGTAGGATGAAGAAAAAACGGCTTGTCGCAGGACGTCCCGATATGACGGTTTATGTCGTAATTGTCGTAATAATAACTTTGTTACACAATCACACCTCACAAAATATTAAATAACGTGAGTTCAGATAGAAATGTAAGACAGCGAACTTGTAGGAGCAATAATAGGGTTATAATAGTATTAACATCAAAACCAGCTGATGGAAATATAAGTGAAGGATAGGCTATATTAGTTTGTATTCTGCAAGGTACTTGCGTTTCCATCTCTGATAGCCTGGTAATGTGGCGACATAATCTCTATCCCTGCTGCATCAAAAGCCATGTGAATATTTTTATGAATTTCGGAATAAATAGCTGGCATCCGCTTAGGGTTGTTGATATAAGCATTCAACTGATAACACACGTACCAGTCTTCCAATCCGGTTTGCAATACAAAAGGCTGTTTCTCTTTAATCACTCCTTCAGAAGCCATTGCTGCACCAATTAACAATTCATGAATCTGATTCCATGGAAGGTCATAACCTAAGGTGACAGTGGTGTGGATAATCAAGTCATCCTGATTTGCCATACTACTATAATTCACAGTATTACCACTTAATATAGCACTATTAGGAATAGTAATCAGTTCATTTTTAAAGGTTAGCACCCTAGTTACCAACAATGACTTTTCCTGAACTGCTCCTGTTGTGTCACCAATCTTCACAATATCTCCTATTTTAAAAGGGCGCATATAAGTAATCACCATTCCTGCTACCCCATTACTTATAGCGGATGAAGAACCAAAGGAAATCAACAGTCCTAAAAACACAGAAACCCCCTTAAATATTCCAGAATCCGAACCTGGTATAAATGGCCATATAACTACTATCATAAAAGCATTTAATACTAGTTTAACTATATTATATGTTGGCCTTGCCCAGTCAGCATAGAAGCCATTGATATTAAGTCTTTCTGATTCTATTTCAGTTGCCAGAAATTTAATTGCCTTTTTAAGGTAATGAAATACCAGTACAACAACCCCTATGGTAATCAAATCAGGAATAAAAGCTATAATTGCGCTAAATATATTTTTCAAGGGGTTGAGTACAAAACCTATCAAACTATCACTCCACGGTTTGGTCCATGGGAAAAGTCTGAACACAATAGGCAAAGTCAGATAGACAAGAATAAATATTATGAATACTTTAATAAGATTAAGCAGCTTACGAATAATAAGCATTTCAGTTCTGCTATTAATCAGCTCATAATTTTTGATTTTAAAGCCTGAAATTTTTGCGTGTAACTTAACCCTTAACCAGGCATTAAAACGATTCGAGTATTTATTCAGGAAAAATATACACATCCCCAATATTGAAATTATTAGAAGACCAAGTGCCGCACGCTTTAACAGCTCCGTTACATCAGTCTCCTTTTTATATTTATCTATATTATTCAGGATAATTTCCTGGTAAGCTTTAGCCATCACCTCCCTATCCATCTTTACAGAATCTGCATCTGCCTGTGACAAACTCAATATCACATTACCCTTATAAGCGACTGCGATCAGACTTGAATCACGTTCAGTAATTAAAGAATCAGGTACAAAAAGCATATCTTCAGCTAATTCTTCAACTTTTGTGGACGTTCTCTCTGCTCTTTCTGCGGCAGACAAAGAGCCCAGTTTATTTTTAACAAAAAACAATGTATCCGAATGAGCCACAACAGGATATCCCTTAAAAATAGCTGTTTCGGTTTGGGCATAAGCTAAATTGTAAATGATAGTTAGAACTACAAAAACAAGCAGAGATCGTTTCGACATAGGTTATTTATTTTATATTTGTGCATGGCACATCTATCCGTAAATATCAATAAAATAGCTACGCTTCGCAATAGCCGTGGCGGTAATAATCCCGATCTTGTAAAAGTTGCTTTAGACTGTGAGCGCTTTGGTGCTGAAGGCATAACCGTACACCCCAGGCCTGATGAGAGACATATACGTTATCAAGATGTTTATGATTTAAAAGCTGTGATTGCTACAGAATTTAACATTGAGGGCAATTGCAGAGAGCAGAAATTTGTTGACTTAGTATTAGCAAACAAACCAGCACAGGTTACATTAGTACCAGATGCAGATGGACAAATCACATCCAATCATGGCTGGGATACCATAAAACATACCGATTATTTAAAGGAAATGGTATCCATCTTTAAATCTGCAGGTATTAGGGTTTCGATCTTTGTTGACCCTGTAGTAGAAATGATTGAAGGCGCAGCAATTACTGGTACAGACAGAATTGAATTGTATACTGAAGCATATGCTCAAAATTACTTCGGTAACAGAGAAAAAGCTATTTTACCTTATGTTGCAGCTGCCCATAAAGCGAATGAACTGGGTCTAGGAATCAATGCCGGCCATGATCTTGATTTACATAACCTTAAGTATTTTGCAGAAAGCATCCCTGGACTCCTGGAAGTAAGCATTGGTCATGCATTAATTAGTGACGCTTTATATTTTGGCCTTGAAAACACCATACAAATGTATCTGCAAAAGTTAAAACACTAAACAGAGTAAACTATGAAAGCACATATCCCTTTGTTCCTTTTATTACTGATTTTTATAAGCAGTTGTGGAAACAATGCAGTCCTGGAACAATCTGCTGCTTCTGACATTGTTGCTGCTTATCTAAAATCGAATCCTGTGTATGAATCGGAAAAGATAGATCTTGGAGAGATTAAATTCAAAAGTGGTTCAGACAAAAAAGAGCTGGCTAAGTTCAAAGAACTTAGTAACAATGGATATATAGAGATGCAGTTACAAAAACAAAAGAAAAAATTCCTGTCTAAAGACAGCTCCTATGTTTATATGATTACGCTGACAGACAAATCAAAACCTTACGTGTTAAAACAAGAGCAAAACAAAGCTATTGTAAAAGTAATGGAATATGTATTGGACAATGACAAGCCTGCAACCTTAGATAAGGTAGGAAATAAAACGGCCAAAGTAACGATCATGCTTAAAAAACAACAAAATTCTTTTACCGTTTTTTATAAAGACAAAAATACAGGCAGCAATTTCATCACTAAAACCTACAAATTAAAATATAATAAAAAGGAAGGCTGGGCAGTAGCCGGGGAATAGCCTATTAATTCTTACCTATTTATGAAGTGTTTTGACTGAAGCTAAGGGTATTTTTTATTACCTTTGCGCAACTTTTTATTCATACACTGCATGAGCTTAAATATTCATTACCAAGAGAACTTTAAAGACCGTCACATTGCACCTAACACACAGGACACCAATGCAATGTTAAACACCATAGGAGTTAAATCTATTGACGAACTAATTGAACAAACAGTTCCTCAATCTATCAGATTAAAACAGCCATTAAATTTACCAAAAGCTAAATCTGAGACTGATTACCTGGCTGCGTTGAAACAAACAGCATCTTTAAATAAAGTTTTCAAATCTTATATTGGTCAAGGTTATTATGATACGATAACCCCAGGAGTGATATTACGTAATGTAATGGAAAACCCAGGATGGTATACCCAATATACCCCTTACCAGGCAGAAATTGCACAAGGCCGTTTACAAGCCTTATTAAATTTCCAGACTACAGTAATTGACCTTACAGGTATGGAAATTGCAAATGCATCTTTATTAGACGAGGGTACTGCTGCTGCTGAAGCTATGTTCATGCAATACAGCTTGCGTAAAAACCAGGTGGCAAAGAAATTCTTTGTTTCTGAATTGTTATTCCCTCAAACGATTGATATTCTAAAAACCCGTGCCAATCCTTACGGTATTGAATTGGTTATTGGTGATCACCAGTCGTTTGAACTTACTGAAGAGTTTTTTGGTGCAATCATCCAATACCCTGCAGGTAATGGTGAAGTGTTTGACTACAGGACTTTTGCTCAAAATGCACACACTAAAAACGTAAAGGTTACAGTTGTAGCCGACTTAATGAGCCTTACCTTATTAACTCCTCCTGGAGAATGGGGTGCTGATGTTGTAGTAGGTACAACTCAGCGTTTTGGAATTCCAATGGGATTTGGTGGCCCACATGCTGCTTACTTTGCGACAAAAGACGAATACAAACGTTCTATTCCGGGCCGTATTATTGGGGTAACAATAGACAGCAATAACAATTACGCTTTGCGTATGGCATTACAAACGAGAGAGCAACATATCCGTCGTGATAAAGCTACTTCCAACATTTGTACTGCACAGGCATTGTTAGCGATTATGGCTGGTTTCTATGCAGTTTACCATGGTCCAAAAGGATTAAAATTAATAGCAGAACGCACACATGGTCTTGCCGTTACTCTTGCTACATCTCTAGAGAAAATAGGATACAAACAACTAAACAAATCTTATTTTGACACAATACAATTAGATTTAGGCAGCTTAGTTGACTCAATACACAGAGAATGTATAGACAACGAGCTTAATTTACATTACAACGGCAGCATTGTTACCATTGCAGTAGATGAGACTACTTCCTTTGAAGACATTAAATTACTGACTAAAATCTTTGCTAAAGTAAAAGCTGTTGCAGCTGATGCAGTAGAGATTGAAGATAAAAATATAAAGTCTGTAATCCCTACAGCTTTACAACGTACTTCTGATTACTTAACACATCCAGTATTCAATTCGCACCATTCTGAACATGAGATGTTGCGCTATATCAAATCACTGGAAACTAAAGACCTTTCACTTTGTCATTCAATGATTGCCTTGGGTTCATGTACAATGAAGCTAAATGCAACTACTGAAATGATTCCCGTAACCTGGCCAGAGTTTGGAAAAATGCATCCATTTGCACCTGCAGATCAAGTTTTAGGTTATTATAATGTATTTAATGAGTTGAACAAATGGTTAAGTGAAATTACTGGCTTTGCAGCTATGAGTTTCCAACCAAATGCTGGTGCTCAAGGCGAATATGCAGGTCTAATGGTTATCAGAGCTTATCACCAGGACCGTGGTGATCATCACCGTAATATTGCTTTAATTCCTTCATCTGCTCATGGAACCAACCCTGCTTCTGCAGCAATGGCTGGAATGAAGATCATTATTGTTAAATCTCTTGAAAATGGAAATATTGATGTTGATGATTTAAGAGAAAAAGCTGAAGCAAACAAAGAGAATCTTTCCTGTTTAATGGTTACTTACCCATCTACACATGGTGTATTTGAAGAAAGCATCATCGACATCTGTAACATCATCCACGAAAATGGAGGACAAGTTTATATGGATGGAGCAAACATGAATGCTCAAGTTGGATTAACTAGTCCTGGTCATATTGGTGCAGATGTTTGCCACTTAAACTTACATAAAACATTCTGTATTCCTCACGGAGGTGGTGGTCCGGGCATGGGTCCTATCGGAGTTGCAAAACACCTGGTTCCTTATTTACCAGGACATGCGGTAGTTGACATCAACAATGAGAAATCTATCCACGCAGTATCTTCTGCGCCATGGGGTTCAGCTTCAATATTAATTATCTCTCATGCTTATATCGCAATGATGGGTGCTGAAGGATTAACTAACGCGACAAGATATGCGATTACCAATGCCAATTATATGAAAGCGCGTTTGGAACAGCATTATCCAGTACTATACTCAGGAGCTAACGGCCGTTGTGCACATGAAATGATCCTGGACTGCAGAGGTTTTAAAAACTTTGGAATTGAAGTGGTTGACATTGCTAAACGTTTAATGGATTATGGCTTCCATGCACCTACAGTATCTTTCCCTGTAGCTGGTACATTAATGATTGAGCCTACTGAAAGTGAGCCTAAGCATGAACTGGACCGCTTCTGTGATGCCTTAATCGCAATTAGAAAAGAGGTTGCAGCAGTTGAAAGTGGGGAATTAGATAAGTTAGACAATCCATTAAAAAATGCACCACATACAGCAGCAGTTGTTACTGGTAATGATTGGAACCATAACTATAGCAGACAAACAGCTGCTTTCCCACTACCTTATGTAGCTGCCTATAAATTCTGGCCTTCCGTAGGTAGAGTAAATGATTCATATGGAGACAGATCATTAGTTTGTGCTTGTCCTCCAATTGAAAGTTATCAGGAAGATTTCGCTTAACAATTAGGTAACGAAAAAAATATCATAGATCAATTTAACCAGTCAAACCTTTTGATACATTTGCTGTCATATACAATGTATCAAAAGGCCATGACTGGTTTTTCATTTAAAAAAATCTAAAACAATGAAATTAAAACTTACATCCTTAGCACTACTCCTGGTAGTTATCGCAACTTCTGCTTTTAAAGCACCTGTAAAACCTATCACCTATAAAGTAGATGCTTCACAATCAACACTTACCTGGATTGGCAAAAAAGTAACTGGAAGCCATAATGGTACAATTGCTTTACAATCAGGAAGCCTTTTATTTAATGGTAAAAACTTATCTGGGGGAAACTTTGTAATTAACATGACTACAATTAAAGACGCTGATAAAAGTGAGAAACTGGAAGGCCATCTAAAAGCTGACGATTTCTTTGGTGCTGATAAATTTGCGACTTCTACTTTCGTTATTAAAAAAGTTGCCGCAGCGGGAAAACAAGTAAATGTAACAGGAGACCTGACTATAAAAGGCATAACCAATTCAATTACTTTTCCAGCTAGTGTAGTGTGGAATGCAGATGGTTCTGTAACAGCAATTGCAGAAAAGGTAATTGTTGACCGTACTAAATATGGCATTAAATACAGATCTAAGGGTATGTTCCCTGATGTTGGAGACAAAATGATCTATGATGATTTTGAACTGAGCATTAAGCTAGTAGCTAAAAAATAAGGAGCTATTTAGCTCAACTTTACTATAGGCTGCACCATTTATTATGATGCAGCCTTATTTATTTTAATAAAAAATAAAAGCTAACCATATAAACCTAATTTCCGACATATTTTATAACTTTATGTCCATACCCATTTTTGGATAGGGACCAAACAAATTATGATGGATAATATAATTAACCTTCTCGTTATTGATGACGATGATATTAACATCTTTATTATTAATAAAATCGTTGAAAAAACAGGCTATAATGTAAAAATGGTATCCAAAGCAAATGGCTTACTTGCTATTGACCATTTAAAAAACACAATAGATCAGAAAGACTTTCCAGATCTTATTTTAATAGATATTAATATGCCCATTTTAAATGGATGGGAATTTCTTGATGCTTATGAAGAGCTGCATATTTCAAAAAATATAGACATGTACATGCTTTCTTCATCTGTATATGAGAATGATATAGAAAAAGCAAAGACCTATTCAAAAGTTAAAGGCTTTATCTCTAAACCCTTATCTATAGAACGATTAATAGAACTCTTTAATGAACTTCAACTGGCAAATTAAGTGATTTGAAACTGACCGTCAGATAAACTCACATAACCTGTAGCTTTAGTTTTCGCATGATAAAATAAACAGTTCCAGTTCTCTGCTGCTGCTCTTTTACCAAATTCTTCCCTTAGCTCCATTGCTTTTCTTCCATCAAAATCATACTTAGCAATAAATTTGCGTAACAACTCCTCTGGTTCAGGCAAAACATCACCTCCAAAAAACACTTTATCTTTCCCGTCATCCAATAAATAAACCTGATGAAAAGGTGTATGTGCGCCGGTTAACTCATAACTAATTTCATCTGTTAACTGTCCAGAACCTTCAATAAATGTTAATTGTGCATTGCGTTGTAAAAACTCAAATATTTCAGTTTTGTAGGAAGATGAACTATTCGTAAAAGCACTCTCCCACTCTCCACGTTGAATTACATAATTGGCGTGAGGAAAGCTGAGTTCCATCTTTTCACCAACATGGTGAACCATACCGCCAGAATGATCAAAATGTAAATGTGACATCAGTACTAAATCTACGTCATCTGGTTCGAAACCTGCTTTTCTTATATTTTCATGTAAAATCAACTGTCCTTTATCATTACTATATCCCAATCCTGTATCAATCAGGACAAGTGAATTCTTCAACTTCAGCAGAAATGGTTGAATATGCACAAACAAAGATGCTGGACGGCTTTTAGGATCGTCCGTCTCCGGATTAAATGGGACAAACTTTTTGCTTATATCTACAGAATAAGAACCTTCGTATAAAGTGAAAACTTGCAATGTCGTAGTTATTAGTTAGAAGAAATTAAATGATATATTTACGAATCAATGCAAAGATATGGAACCTGCATGAAAAAATAGACAAACACATAACAATGAAGAAAAGATGGGTGCAGGCAAGTCGGGCAAATCCGGAAACAACAACTTTGCTTGCACAAAATTTAAATATAGACTACAGTTTAGCACAAATATTAGTTCAAAGAGGCGTTTCTACTTTTGACGAAGCTCGTGAATACTTCAGACCTCAAATGAGCAAACTACATGATCCTTTTCTTATGAAGGACATGCATAAGGCAATTGAACGTATTGATAAAGCTTTAAAAAGCAATGAAAAAATACTTATCTATGGCGATTATGATGTAGACGGAACGACCTCTGTAGCTTTAGCATTTAGCTTTTTCAGTCAATTTACCCAACAAATTGAATATTACATACCAGACCGACATAAAGAAGGATATGGAATTTCGACAACAGGAATTGATTATGCCAAAGCAAATGGTTTCAGCTTAATTATTGCATTGGATTGCGGTATAAAGTCTGTCGATAAAATTGCATATGCCAATGATCTGGCTATAGATTTTATCATTTGCGACCACCATTTACCCGGGGAGGAACTACCAGCAGCCGTGGCAGTGCTGGACCCAAAACGGGATGATTGTCCCTACCCCTTCAAAGAACTTGCGGGTTGTGGCATTGGATTTAAACTGGCCCAGGCCTATTGTCTATCCCATAATTTACCCGCAGAAAAATACGAAAGGTATATTGATCTTGTGATGGTAAGCATTGCCGCAGACATTGTTCCGGTAGAAGATGAAAACCGAATATTGGCATATCATGGACTAATAAAGCTGAATACTAATCCTTGTATGGGACTGAAAGCGCTTATAGAAGTCACTGGAAAAAGTAAAGATTATACCTTAACAGATGTAGTTTTTAACCTTGCACCACGCATTAATGCCGCAGGAAGAATGGATCATGCCAATCAGGCTGTCAAAATGTTATTATGCACCGAACGTGATCTGGCATTAGAGCAAAGTTTAATCATCAACATTCAGAATACAGACCGTAAAACCTCAGATCAGAGCATTACAGCTGAAGCACTTGCTCTAATTGGCGAATGCAATATTCTGATGAATAAAAAAACGACAGTGGTGTACCATGAAGATTGGAACAAAGGTGTAATTGGTATTGTTGCATCCAGACTTACAGAAACGTACTATCGGCCTACTATAGTCTTCACCAAATCAAACGGTCTATTAACTGGCTCAGCCCGTTCTGTTGCAGGTTTTGACCTTTACGAAGCCTTGCTAGCCTGCAATGACCTCCTTGTACAATTCGGAGGTCATAAGTTTGCTGCCGGTTTAACCATGAAACCCGAAAACATTAATCAGTTCACAGATCGATTTGAGGAACAAGTAAGAGCTACAATTACAGACGATCTGCTTACTCCTGAAATCAGGATTGACAATGAAATTAATCTTTCGCAAATAGACGGGAAATTTCAACGGATTATTGCCCAAATGGCACCTTTCGGCCCACATAACCCCGCTCCTGTTTTTGTTAGTAATGATGTAACTTTTGTAGGACAGCCTTTTGTTGTGGGGACAAAACATTTAAAATTATCTGTAAAGCAACAAAATTCCCCTATTTTTGACTGCATCGGATTTGGAATGGCAGAAGAGTATGCTCTACTGTTACAGCCAAACAAACCTTTTTCTATTTGTTATACCATTGAAGAAAATGTGTGGAAAGAACAAAAAAGGTTGCAGTTAAACATTAAAGGAATTAAACTAGATTGAGCAAATCAATAATCGTAATTCGTAAATCATAATTATAAATGATATTAAGAGCTGAACATCTGATAAAAAAATATAAACAACGTACTGTTGTTAATGACGTTTCGTTTAATGTCAGTCAGGGAGAAATTGTGGGTCTGCTGGGACCAAACGGAGCCGGAAAAACAACTTCCTTCTACATGATTGTGGGATTAATAAAACCCAATGAAGGCACTATCTTTTTAGATGAACAAGATATTACCAAGGATCCTATGTATAGAAGGGCACAAAAAGGAATCGGATATCTGGCACAAGAAGCATCCGTTTTCAGGAAACTTTCAGTTGAAGACAATATCATGGCCATATTGGAAATGACCAAAATGAGTAAGGAAGAACGCCATGAACAATTGGAAGAGCTAATCACCGAATTCAGTTTACATAAAGTACGTAAAAATCGTGGAGATTTGCTTTCTGGTGGAGAGAGAAGGAGAACCGAGATTGCAAGAGCACTTGCAGCAAGTCCTAATTTCATTTTACTTGACGAGCCATTTGCAGGAGTTGACCCAATTGCAGTCGAAGAAATCCAAACGATTGTGGCTAAGCTGAAACAAAAAAATATAGGTATATTGATTACCGATCATAATGTTCAGGAAACCCTATCTATTACAGACAGAGCTTATCTTCTTTTTGAAGGAAAGATACTCGAATCAGGCACACCTGAAGTACTTGCTGCAAACGAAATGGTTAGAAGATTATATCTCGGCTCAAACTTCGTACTTCGCAAGAAAAACTTATAATCCTTATTCAAAATATAACGCATGGCAATTGTAAATTCAATTTTCACCTGGTATATGAAAAAGCGAGTTCATCAGATCGAGCTTTTTATGAAATATCCTCATGATGTACAAGAAGAGTGGTTTCATAAACTTATATCCAGTGCTGAGGATACAGAATGGGGATTAAAATATGATTATCAATCTATCCTCAGTCCACAGCAATTTAAAGAAAGAGTACCAATACAAAACTACGATACACTAAAGCCTTATATTGAGCGCATGCTTAAAGGCGAACAAAATATCCTTTGGCCATCAGAAATCAAATGGTTTGCTAAATCATCAGGTACTACGAGCGACAGGAGCAAATTCATTCCGGTCTCTGCAGAATCATTACAGGAATGCCACTTTAAAGGTGGAAAGGATATGCTTTCTATCTTTTGTAACAATCGGCCAGACAACCAAATCCTAACCGGAAAAGGCCTGGTATTAGGAGGGAGTCACCAGATCAATCAGCTGAATGAAGATTCATTTTATGGTGATTTATCGGCTGTGCTGATTAAAAATCTTCCAATGTGGGCTGAGTACTACCGGACGCCCAATATCTCTATTGCCCTGATGGACAATTATGAAGATAAAATGGAAAAGATGGCTGAAGCAACCATCAAAGAAAATGTGACCAATATTGCAGGAGTTCCGACCTGGACTATCGTACTGGCAAAAAAAGTATTGGAAATGACTGGCAAAAAACATTTGCTGGAAGTCTGGCCAAACCTGGAACTTTATATCCATGGTGCAGTTAATTTTAAACCGTACAGAGAGCAGTTTAAAGAATTAATTCCATGTAAAGACATGTATTATCTCGAAACATACAATGCATCAGAAGGCTTTTTTGGTATACAAGACGAGGTAAACTCAGACGAAATGCTATTGATGCTGGATTATGGTATTTACTATGAATTTCTGCCTCTGGAAAATGTTGCGGATGAACATGCCCGCACCCTATCTCTTGATGAAGTAGAACTAAATAAGAACTATGCCATTATAATTTCTACCAATGGGGGTTTATGGCGATATATGATTGGAGATACAGTACAATTTACTAACCTTTCTCCTTATCGTATAAGAATCACCGGACGCACTAAGCATTTCATCAATGCTTTTGGTGAAGAAGTCATTATAGATAATGCAGAGCAGGCTATTTGCAAAGCATGTTTAGAAACCAATGCCGTTTTTAAAGACTATACCGCCTGTCCTATATATTTCAAGGGTGAAGAAGTAGGAGGCCATGAATGGATCATTGAATTTGACCAGAAGCCAAATGATTTTGAGAAATTCGTAGACGTTCTTGACACGACACTAAGAGAGGTCAATTCAGATTATGATGCGAAACGTTTTAAAGACCTTGCATTACGAAGACCAAAGGTCCACATTGCACCTTCAAACACATTTTACAACTGGTTAAAATCAAAAGGTAAACTGGGAGGACAACATAAAGTCCCTCGATTGGCGAATGACCGTACTTACGTAGAAGAGATTCTGGCTATAATTTAACAACTCGATTAATTTTTTTTACTTATTGTAAGTTTGCGTTTTTTTCATTAGCTTTAATAAGCTAAAAACGAATCTCTTATGAAGACTGTAAAACAATTACTCAGCACCAAATCTGTTCAACTTCATTCGGTAACACAGCAAACTTCTGTATTAGACGCATTGAAAGTTATGATGGAGAAAAACATTAGCGCTCTTCTAATCCTTGACGGACTTGAATTAAAAGGGATTTTTACGGAAAGAGATTATGCACGAAAGATTGTGTTACATGGGAAATCATCTGCTGATACGGCTATTCATGAGGTCATGACTTCCAATCCGATCACAGTATTACCCTCAGACAGCATTGATTATTGCATGGGAATTATGACTAATAAACACATCAGACATTTGCCTGTAATGGAAAACAATCAGTTGTTAGCCATGGTCTCTATCGGTGATATGGTTAAATTTATCATAGAAGATCAGCAGCAAACTATAACTCAATTGGAAACTTATATTAACAGCTAAATATAAATCGAGCAACTTTACACGAACATCCGTTTGAAAATACTGTCTATAAAAAATGCCCCAAAATTCAAATTCCGGGGCATTTTTTATGCGTTAAACAACCTTACCAAATCTTAACTCTTTTCTCAGGAGCAAGATATAAGGAGTCCGTTGCTTTTACATTAAATGCAGTATAAAACTCAGGAATATTCCTTACAACACCATTTACTCTAAATTGAGCAGGAGAATGAGGATCAGTTGCAACCTGGTTTCTTAAAGCTTCGTCAGTAGATTTACTTAGCCAAGCCTGTCCCCAACCAATAAACACTCTTTGCTCTCCTGTAAAGCCATCCATAACCGGAGCAGGCTTACCATTCAAACTTGCATTATAAGCCTTCAATGCGATCGTTAAGCCCCCAAGATCACCAATATTCTCACCTAAAGTAAAGTCGCCGTTCACATTCAGGTCTGGGAATACCTTAAAGCCACTGTATTGAGCAATAAGTGCACCCGTCCTTTTTTTGAACTCTTCATTGTCTTTTTTAGTCCACCAGTTACGCATTACACCATCACCATCAAAAGTACTACCCTGATCATCAAAACCATGCCCTACCTCATGACCAATTACCGCACCAATACCACCATAATTTACCGCATCATCGGCTTTCATGTCAAAAAATGGGGGCTGTAAAATAGCCGCAGGGAATACAATTTCATTCATGGTAGGATTATAGTAAGCATTAACCGTTTGAGGTGTCATGCCCCATTCCGATCTGTCTACAGGCTTACCTAATTTATTAATGGTTCTATTGTATTCAAATTCTGCAGACCGCACATTATTACCATAAAGGTCATTTTTTGCTACTTTTAATGCACTATAATCTCTCCATTTATCAGGGTAACCAATTTTAGGAGTAAACTTACTGATTTTAACCAGAGCCTCTTTTTTAGTCTCCGGACTCATCCAATCCAACTCTTTAATACTAGTTTCATAAGCTTTTAGTAAATTCCCTACAAGCTTTAACATACGCTCTTTTGCTTCAGGTGAAAAATGTTTGTCTACATACAATTTACCTACTATCTCGCCTAAATTACCATTCACTACATCAACAGCTCTGCGCCACTGTGGTTTTTGTTCTTTTATACCGTTTAAAACTTTACCATAGAACTCAAAATTCTCTTTATCCAATTCAGAATTTAAAGAAGATGCAGCATCAGTGATCACACTCCATTTCAAATAATTCTTCCAGGTATCAATTGGGGTATTTTTCAATATTGAACTCAGATCTTTTGTATAAGCTACCTGAGTAACCACCACACTATCCTGGTTTTTTATTCCTGCATCATGCAGCAAAGTATTCCAATCAAAACCAGATAACAATTTACTTAGATCTTTAACTGCATATTTGTTGTACAAACCTGCTATATTTCTTGTTTCCTCTTTTTTCATTTGTTTAGAGGCCAGCAAAGTTTCTAGCGCCATAATCTGTGCTGCTTTAACCTTTGCATCAGAAATTTTTGCCAGGTTCAGCATATTTTCAATATGTTTAACATACTTTTCGCGAATCTCTTTTGATTTCGCATCCGTTAACGAATAAAAATCTCTATCTGGCAAACCTAAACCACCTTGCCAGGTGTACAGCATATATTTTTTTGGATCTTTAAAATCTTCAATTACTCCCAAATTAAAAGGAATTTTACTGCCAATTTTATTGGCATAAGCAAAATAACTTGCTAAATCCTGATTTGAAGATAATGCGTCGATCTTTTTAAACTCAGCATCTAAAGGAGTTAAGCCTACAGCATCTCTGGTTTTCATATCCATATACGAAGCGTAGTAATCTCCAATCTTTTGTTCATCAGAACCATCCTTAGCTTCAGCTTTAGCCGCATTTTCTATCAACGCTTTTACATCTTCCTGAGCCTGATCATTGATCATATCCATGACACCGTAACGCGCTTTATCTGAAGGGACCTTAGTATTTTTCATCCAGGTACCATTAACAAACTCTGTGAAGTTATTGCCTGGGACAACAGTAGTATCCATGTTTTTAAGGATAATCCCCGACTGAAGATCCTGTTTGACTTCAGAATTGCTACATGCTGTCAGAAATAATGCTGTTCCGGCAAACATTAACAAACTAGTTGATTTACTCAATTTTACCATAAGTTTAAAAGTTAGTATTTTCAAACTTAGTAAAAAGTTATGGTCTTACAGCTAAAAAAATGTCGACTTCCGCAGCATTTTGGTCGCCTGCACGCTCACCATAAACCTCAAAATCAGCAGTGTATGCACGAGATATTTTAGAATTCCAGATTTCTGTCCATGCATCAAAAACAACCCCATCCGACAGTTTGCCCTTTGCAGTACATTTCAAATATGGTCCCTCTTGTATCATTATTCCTGTAAAACCTTCAGGTATATAATCAAGATTATCAACTTTATAACCTATTAATGTAGTATATGGCTGAGTGTAATCTCCTTCGTATTCAGTATAAATGCTATAAATATCATTACTTACGCGTTCTGGTAATTTTGCAGCAACATCTGTTGCCCAAAACCTTTCCCAAAGCGCAGGAATGTCTACCGAAGCTTTTCCTTCAGCATTGCTGGTTCTAACTTTAATCCCTATAACAGGGAAAGATCTAAATGTTTGATTTTCCATCTTTATGAATATATAATTTGCCCCTTCATCAGGTTTTCTGAATAATAAGACAAAATTAAAAGCTGTACTGACAACCCTATGTCAGTGCGTAATGGTAGAATCCTTTTTTAAAGAATTATTTGTAGCAGAGTCCGACTTTAAAGTTACATCAGTAGCTGCAGCATTGCTTGCTGTCTCAGGAGCCCTCAACCGCACTTTAGTGTTATCACAAGCAGCCAAGTTTAATACCAGAGCTGCCATAAAGATGATGCGTTTCATAAAAAATATCAAAATTTGATTTCAAAATTAAATAATTAAATCAGTTAAATGTCACTATGTCAATCCTGTATATAACTTATTATCTTTAAATTACAAAAAAATTACAGTTGACTCTAAAACCGAAATAGTTAGCAATTATCAATTTCTTAACAATACCTTAATAACCAAGCTTTAACTTTATAGTAATCAGAAGCAAATGGTTATGATCAGTACAAAAGTTTTATACAGCGCTGTTTTAAAAACAGAAAAAATCGATGATGCTCATAAATTCCAGTCCATACCACAACCGTCTGGCAGTTATCCATATCGGCTAAACGTTGACCATATTCGAAATAATGAAAAACTTGTTTTCCATATGGTAGGAGACACAGGTGGAGTGCATAAGCCTGATTTACAACAGACTGTTGTAAATCAAATGACAACTCAACATCTAAATTCAACACCTGATGAACAGCCATCTTTTTTATACCACCTTGGTGATATCGTATATCATTATGGAGAAGCAGAACAATACGACAAACAATTTTTAACTCCTTTTGAACAATATCCAGGTCCTATCTATGCGATTGCCGGAAACCATGACAGTGACGTAAACCCACAGAGTGAAGAAGCTTATGAAAGCTTAGATGCTTTTTATACCACCTTTTGCAATATATGTCCAAAAACAATACATTTTGGCAACAACAAACAACGTAAAAGTCAAATTCAACCTCATGTTTACTGGACTATGGAAGCCCCATTAGCAACTATAATAGGCCTTTACACCAATGTACCTAAGTATGGTTGTATAAAAAAAGAGCAAAGAAGCTGGTTTATAAAAGAACTTCAGCATGCGGCTAAACTAAGTTCAGAAAAAGCGCTGATTGTTTGTTTACACCATGCGCCGTACTCGGCAGACTTTAATCATGGATCGAGCCTTAACATGATTGAGTTTCTGGAATCTGCTTTTGAAGAAGCTGGCGTAAAACCTGATATTGTTTTTAGTGGACATGTACACAATTACCAAAGATTTAATAAACAATACCCAGATGGAAAAACTGTCCCTTTTATAGTTGCAGGAGCTGGTGGTTTTGAAGAGCTACATACATTGGCAGACCCTACAGATCCAGAATATTATACAGAAAGCCCCCTACTTGATCAGGTAAATCTGGAAAACTATTGCGACAACAGGCATGGTTTTCTAAAAATCGCCATCGAAAAAAATCCCTTTAGTTTTATTATAAAAGGAGAATACTACACCGTTTCTAACAAAAATCCCGAAAACAAAAATCCCACTTTGTTTGACACCTTTAGTATAGATCTTACCGGTAGATAATCGGAAACATATTGTGCCTTATTTTTTTGTGTAAAAAAAAATATCTAACATTGGGTGCAATAGACTTCCATGCATACCGACCGATCAGATATTACTGAGGACAATGAACTGCTGACCAAACTCAGGATCGGCGATCAACTGGCATTTGCACAAATTTATAATCAGTACAGAAGTAAAATGTACGCTTACGCTTACAATCTTTGCAAATCGGCAGAGACTGCAGAAGAGATCGTTCAGGAAGTATTCATCAGGCTATGGCAAAAAAGAGAACAGATCAACACCGATTTAAACTTTAATGCATATATCAAAAAAATAACACTGAACCATGTACTGAACCACTTAAAAAAAGTGGCAAGAGAAAAAAGTCTGCAGGAAGAGGTTTTAGGCTATATCGAGGAGATCCGCAATACAACAGAAGACAATTTATTAGAAAAAGAACTGTTGAAAACCTACGACGAAGCTATCTCTCTCTTACCTCCTCAAAAGAAAATCATCTATCAGCTTAGCAGAAATGAAGAAATGACGCATGATCAAATTGCCGAGAAATTGAATATTTCAAAAAATACGGTAAAGAACCACATGGTAGAAGCCACAAAATTCATCCGTAGTTACGTAAATAAGCATGGTAGCATAGTATGCTTCATCATTGCGTCTTCAAATTATTTTCGTCCTCACTAGTCCCCTCTCCTTTTTCAGTTGTATTGTAATAAACGGGCAACGTTGCGCGTGATGCAAATTACAAAACAGTGCAAGAAAAAGAACTATTTAAATACCTGTATAACCAGTACCTGCATAATCGCTGCAATGCAGATGAACTTAAACAATTCTTTAATCTGCTAAACAAGCATCAGAATAAAGAAGAGATTATGGCCTTATTGTCCGAAACCTGGGATCAGACAGACGCGACTCCAGAAGAGGGATTAATACCACCATTTCTGCAGCCGGAGCCAAAACAAGTAAAACTAGATGCAGGCCATATTAAATACTATGGTTTAAAAAAATGGATTGGAGTAGCAGCTTTACTAATCGCACTTACAGGCCTGTATTTTTATCATGCAAATATCTCCAATCTGTTCAATCCTGTTACTAAATATGAACTTTCACATACATCTACAGAAAGGAAACAACTGGAACTTGCTGACGGCACACAAGTTTGGCTTAGTCCAAATAGTAAACTCAGCTATCCTGCAAAATTTGACGGCAATGAACGCCAGGTAACTCTTGATGGGGAAGCTTTTTTTGAAGTAGCACATGATGCGAAACATCCATTTATCATTAAGAGTGGCGATTTAAATACGACTGTTCTCGGCACTAGTTTTAATGTTACCGCATACACCAACCAACACACTATAAATGTAACCTTGGTTACTGGTAAAGTAGCCGTTGCCTTAAATGGCAAAAACGACACCAAACGTGATACAATTACTGCGAATCAGCGTCTGATCATTGACAAGAAAGCTTTGAGTATCTCCAAGGTAAACTATCCGGATGCCGCAGCTTTCCTTAATAAACGGTTAGGTTTATATGATTACAAGGGAACTGCGCTTCAGGAAGTAATTAAAGATCTGGAAAACCAATACAATATTCAAATCGATCTTGATACTGATTTGAATACAAAAACCTTTTATGGAAGCTTGGACATGACTAATTTACTAAATGACACTTTAAATAAACTATGTACTGTAATGGAAACTAAATGGGAGAAAGATGGAGGAAAGTATGTTATCATAAAATAAATGCCTGGCAATGTAAGAACACAACCAGGCAAATATCCAATTAATTAAATGCCCAAGCCTTGAGAACTATAGGGCAATTCAATCAATATCCAATTATAAAGTTATGAATCCTGTACAAATTTCCTGCTTTAAGACAGGAATTATTTAATACAGGCCTGGTAGCCTTAACACACAAAACAATTATATGAAACTTAATGGATCGGTCAGATTCCTGACCTTTATTGCCATCATACTACTGTTACTTATTATCGTGCAAACCCAAACACATGCACAGGAGCAACTCGACAAAAAAATTACCATAAGCCTGAATAATGAAGTACTAAAAACTGCCTTAGATAAAATCAGCAACACCAGTGGTATTAAATTCACATACAACGAACAAATAGCTGTGAGTAAAATAAAAATTAGTGTTAATGCGAATGACAAGCCTATTTCTACTATTTTGAGTACAGCATTTGCTGGACATCCACTTCAGTTCAGTGCCTTAGGAAAAGAAATATTTATACGCTTTAATTCCCCAAAAGAAAAAAAGCAGGAAGCCGGTCCGGCGGCCAATCCGGAAAAAAGCCAAGAAAAACATACTTTAAGTGGTACTATTAAATCGGCCAGCACTGGCGAAACATTAATAGCTGCAACTATTCGTGCTCTGGACACTAAGTATGCTACACAAAGTAACGAATATGGTTTTTACTCGCTCACGCTTCCTCAAGGAAAGTACACTATTACTGTAAATGCGATAGGTTCTAAAAGTTATATCACAACTATTAACCTGCAAAAAAACACCAGCTTAAATGTGGCTATAGAAGATGATTTAAACGAATTGGAAACTGTAACGATTACTACAAATGCAGCAAAAAGGAATATAGACAACCCTCAGATGGGAATGGAACGTCTGAGCATCAAGGAGACTAAAAATGTACCTGTATTGCTTGGTGAACGTGATGTAATAAAAACCTTACAGCTTTTACCAGGAGTAAAAACTTCCGGAGAAGGAAGCGGAGGATTCTTTGTGCGTGGAGGTAGTGCTGATCAAAACATCATTCTCCTGGATGAAGCGCCTGTTTACAATGCATCGCATCTACTTGGCTTTTTCTCTACCTTTAACTCAGATGCCATCAAAAATGTAACCCTTTATAAAAGTGGTATGCCTGCACAATATGGGGGCGGACTATCTTCTGTTCTTGATGTAAAGATGAACGATGGCAATAATCAAAAATATGGAGTTAGTGGTGGCGTAGGTTTAATCGCTGCCAGAATCAACGTAGAAGGACCAATTCAAAAAGAGAAATCATCCTTTCTGATTTCGGCCAGAAGAACCTATGCAGATATGTTTCTAAAGCTATCCAGTGACTCTGCATCCAGAGACGCCAAACTTTATTTCTATGATGTCAATTTAAAAGCCAATTACATCCTGGGTGATAAAGACCGGTTATTCGTATCTGGTTACTTTGGTAAGGATGTTTTAGGTTCCGACAATCTGATAGGAATCAATTGGGGCAATGCCGCTACGACATTAAGATGGAATCACGTGTTCAACAATAAATTATTCTCCAACACTTCACTTATTTTCAGCAACTATAACTATAAAATTCAATCCACAAATGATGAGAGCTCGTTGACCTTATTCTCGCAGATCAGAGATTGGAATTTTAAGGAGGATTTACAATGGTATGCGAATGAAAAGAATACCCTGAGCTTCGGGTTAAATTCTATTTACCATACCATAAAACCTGGTGAAGTACAGGCCACTGGCAACTCAGGATTAATTTCTCAAAATCTTCAGAATCGATATTCATTAGAAAATGCCATTTATGCCAGCAATACCTGGAAAGCCAGTAACGCACTTAGCTTTACTTATGGGTTGAGACTTTCAGCATTCAACATCCTTGGAAAAGGCGATTACTATACTTTAGATGACGCGGGTAATGTAACAGCAACTACCAGTTACAAAAAAGGAGAGCTTGTAAAAACTTATGTGAATTTAGAACCAAGGATAGCAGCTGCATTACAATTAAATGAATCGACGGCAATCAAGGCTTCATACGTTAGAAATGCGCAAAACCTGCACCTGATATCCAACTCTAACGCTTCCTCGCCCACAGACAGATGGGTCGCGAGCACCAATATCATCAAACCTGAATTAAGTGATCAGGTGTCGTTGGGTTACTACAAAAACCTGGGGAATGACAATTATGAACTAACAGTTGAGACTTATTACAAAACGCTTCAAAATCAAATCGATTATAGAAATGGAGCAGATATTTATACCAATAAGCCTATAGAAACTCAATTGCTATACGGAAAAGGAAGAGCATATGGAGCTGAATTCTTATTGAAAAAGAAGAATGGCAAGCTAACTGGCTGGATTGCTTACACCATCTCCAAATCAGAAAGACAGATTGATGGTATCAATGACAATAACTGGTATAATGCGAGGCAAGACAGAACTCATGATGTGTCTGTGGTGAGCATGTATCAACTTAACAAAAAATGGTCCTTATCTGCAAACTGGGTTTTTGCTACCGGAAATGCGGTCACCTTTCCTATTGGAAAGTACAAGCTACTGGGACATAGCTACTTTAATTTTTCAGATCGTAATGCTGACAGGATGCCTAGCTATCATCGCCTTGATCTGGGAGCTACAAAACTACTGAAACAGACAAAAAAATTCTCTTCAGAACTTAATTTCAGTTTATACAATGCCTATGGAAGAGAGAATGCATATCGCATAACCTTTAGAGATAAAGAAACAGACCCTAACAGAACGGAAACCATAAGAACAACCTTGTTCAGATTTGTTCCGTCAATTTCATATAATTTTAAATTCTAGTCCTATGAAAATAATACTTCGTTTTATACTTTTACTCATCATATCAATTCAATGGTCATGCGAAAAGGCTATAGACCTTAAGCTCAAAAACAACGTACTTAAATACGTAATAGAGGGCACCATAACCAATGAAGCGGGTTCTTGTAAGATATACATTAGTGAAACCAAAGATTTCGGAGATGACAATCAATTTAACGGGATTAGTGGTGCTATTGTAAAAATTGAAAACAAAGGGAATACTATTGTGTTAACAGAAACAGAGAAAGGCATCTATGAATCAGCAGCAGTAATCGGCATACCCGGTGAAACGTACAACTTAACAGTGAACATTAAAGACCTTGTGTTTAAAGCGAGCAGCACCATGCCTCAACTCGTCCCTTTTTTAGATTTCACACTTAAGCCTACTGATTTTGACACAAAAGAAGTAAAACCAATGATCAAGTTTAAAGACCCGGGAGAAACCAGAAACTTCTATTGGTTCCAACAGTATGTTAACGATAAACTACAGAAAAAATACCGCGTAATTAATGATGATTTCTTTACGGGACAAGAAGTTAACGACTTCCTGGAATTTTCAAACGAGACGGACAACAAGGCTTTGAACTTTAAAAGAGGTGATAAACTCACCGCGGAAATGCATTGTGTAGATGCGGGTGTATACACCTACCTGTTCAGCTTATTTAATGCCAATGGATCTGATACTGGTGCTGCTCCAAGCAACCCGGTGAGTAACATCAGCGGAGACGTTCTTGGCTTCTTTAGTGCACATACCGTACAACGAAAAACAGTAACTATACCTTAATAAAAAATAAGATGATTGAATTTGATAAAAGTATAACCGTCGTTACTTTATTCGGCTTTGTCATTTTACTCAGTCTGGTTGAGATGTATTTCAGTTACGCCCACGATAGTAAACACTATCAGGGGCGTGACACTTTAACCAACATGTATCTTATGACGGCAGCCTTTATGGTTAATGTAACAACCAAAGCTGGTACTTTTATGTTGCTCGAATACGTTTACAGGTACCACAGACTATTTCAAATCACCAACATTTACCTCTACTGGCTTGTATTGATTCTGATGCAGGACTTTTTATATTGGGTGTTGCACTACACCGGACACTATGTACGGTTCTTTTGGGCCATGCATGTTACACACCATTCCTCAGCATATTTTAACCTTAGCACTGGCTTCCGATCTACCGTTTTCGAGCCTCTTTACAGAGTGTTCTTTTATCTTCCACTTGCCTTAATGGGCTTTAGCGCCTTTGATATTCTGTTTGCTTATCTCATTACTCAAATTTACGGCAACCTCGTACATACGCAAACGATTGGCAAACTTCATCCAATATTTGAATACATCTTTGTAACCCCGTCCCACCACCGTGTTCATCACGCAAGCAACTTACGATATCTAGACAAGAATATGGGCATGGTACTTATCCTATGGGACCGTATGTTTGGCACCTTCCAAAAAGAAATTGATGAAGAGAAAATTATTTACGGACTAACCAAACAGCCAGAAGACACCGGGGCTGTAAATATTATCTTTCATGAATTTAAAGCTTTATTAGCTGATGTTAAAAGAGCCCCAAAACTAACTGACAAGATTAAGTATTTCCTTTATCCCCCGGGCTGGAGTCATGATGGCAGTACCCAAACTGCCCGTGTCATGCAACGTCAGCTATTAAAGTCAGAATAAGTTAAAACACTACATCCTGTAGCTCTGGGTTTTTATCAAATACACTTTTGGCATATGGGCAAAGCGGCATAATTTTTATTTTATTTTCCCGGGCGTATTTCACAGCCTCTAGTACCAGCTGTTTGCCAATGCCTTTTCCTGAATAGGCTTCGTTAACCTCTGTATGATCAATGATGATCTTTCCCGGGCCTGCCCAGACATAAGTCATCACTCCTGCTTCGTCGTAACCTTCAATAGCTTTAAAAAAGCCATTCTTTTCAGTATTATGCTGTTCAATCTCCATATCTGCTTAAGGCTTATGCGGGTTTGTATATTTACTTTGCGTGGGTAAGGGAACAAAGTCTGTCTCGCCCGGTACGGGTTTAAACGTTTGTTCAAGCCACATTGTTTTGGCTTCTTCAATTCTTTCCGTTGTGGATGCAACAAAATTCCAGTAAATTATACGTCCTTCCTCAAACGGTTCTCCTCCAAAAATATAAATGGTAGAATTTTCCTGCATATCAAATTCACAAAGTTTACTGTCTTTGGCCACTAACAACTGCTTGGGACCAAATGTATTGCCTTCACTCTCTACTGCACCTTCCAGAATGTACAAAGCACTTTCACCAAACAGATCTTTACCAATTTTAATTGTTTGCCGGGAAGTTGTCTTAAGCTCAAGAAAATAAAGCGGACTGTAAACCGGCACTTCAGATTTCCTGCCAAAAGCCTCTCCTGCAATCAATTTAAAATTCACCCCTTGTTCTGTCCACTCCGGCAACCCCTTCCCTTCCACATGAAAGAACTCTGGTTCCATCTCTTCCAGATGTTTAGGTAAAGCCACCCATATCTGCAGGCCATGCATCAGTTTATCCGAATTACGAAGATATCCAGGAGTTCGTTCAGAATGTACGATTCCCTTTCCGGCTGTCATCCAATTTACCTGGCCTGGTTTTATCTCTATTTCTGTACCCAGACTATCCCGGTGCATGATGCTCCCTTCAAACAGATAGGTAAGTGTAGATAAGCCAATATGTGGATGTGGGGGTACATCCATATTTTCAGTATCACTCATACATACCGGTCCCATATGATCTATAAAGGCGAAAGGGCCTACCATACGTTTCTCACGGAAAGGTAACAAACGACCTACCATAAAACTACCTATACTTGCGGGCCGTTCTTCAATAATCAGATTGATGTTTGACATAAAAGTTATCTTAGACTCTAATATAGCACAAAGGCAGGAATTTTACTGCAATTGCATAAACGCATTAATGTCTTTTCTTTTAAAATGAAGATCTAATTCGAAATGATTTTTTTGTGATGTTTCGGGATTAGCTTTTACAATAAGCCTGCTCCACAAGCTGATATATTTTTCAAACACTGGAAATTGCCCTTGTGCTTTCAGCTTTTCAAAATCAACATCCAGGTAAAAAAAATAAGGTGAATCTTTTCTTAAATCAGACTTCATTCTATTTTGCTCCGTACTTAGCATCAACCCATCGCCATTATTTTCTACGTAAAGCTGATACAGGGGAAATAGTTCTTTATTTACCTTATCCTTAGCAATTACATTTGCCCTGCTTAGATAATTATTCAGTCCGACGGCATTACCTGCGATAACGCTATTTATTCCCGGCACTTTTACAGTACGCGGTGTAAGCGTTTCTTCCTTTTCAAAATTATCATTGTATTCATAGGTAACTACAGTATCTGTCTGACTTACCAGATTTCCCATTTCCAGATCAACATAGCCATCATAATACTTCAACAAGCTATCCGGAGCCAGATTATAACTTTTAAGCTTAACTGTGGCATAGCTTTTATTAAAAGGCGCTGCACTAAACCACATTTTAACAATTGCATTTTTATCAAAAACACGGTGGTTGAAAACCTTATCTTTTACTACAAAATGCTCCGTACTAAAGTCTCCCTCCAGATGTAATTGCCCGTTTTTAAAATCACCTGTTCCCACAAAATCGTTAAGAACGTAGGCTAAATGTGATTTTAATGCTTTAAGTTTTGTTAGTCTATGATCGTCAGCAGACAACAGATTTTGCTTTTTAAGCAGGTCTATCAGAACATCATGTACATTTTCAGCATTTTGTGAATATCCGACAACAAAGTTATCAGCATTGAATGCAATGGTAAACCGACCGTTCGCATTACTGCCGGTTACATATTGCCCCTCATTTCTGAACGAGGTTATTCCCAGTTTCTGTTTTGCAAACAATTTTAATGACAGGGTATCTATAACTGACAAAGTACAAAAAAAGGTTTGAGCCGACTTAGATTTAACAGTATAAACAAAAATCTGCGAAGGTATTTTTAAACCACTTTCTATTGAGCTGATACTTTTTTTTCGATAATAGGACGGATTGCTGAGATAATCCATAGCGAGGCTACTGTAAAGCCGGTCAACATCAAGCTGAATTATAAACTCGGCATCTGCATGTATTGTATTCTTATAAGTGTTATATCTCCTTAGCGAAAGATAACTGTAAGCAATGAGCAGCAGCAGTAAAACAACTGCCGCTGTGATTGTTGCTATTCTTTTGAATTTATTTCTGTGCGTCTTCAACAATCGAGAAAAGATACTTTAAAGCATTCGGTTGATTAGCTGGGATATCCATACTCACTTGTCCGGATAACACATTTCCTTTAATTGGGTTCGATTTCAGATAAATATCACCTAACGCATTCAGTACACGGTTAGTCTTTTCCAGCTTTTCGGTGCCCCCTAATTCTTCAGAAGGAATTTTTCCTGCCAGCTTTTTGGCACTGAAATACGCGGCATAATTACTACTCATCAATGTTTTGCGATGTTTTGCGGAAACATGAGCGACATACCGGTTGGCTGCAATATTATCCATTTCCGATTTACTGGTACCAAAGAACATGATATTATCCTTAATGGTAAAATAAAGGGCCAAAGGACTTTTTGGTATACTCAGTTCATAATACCCAGCTCCTTTTTTTACAAGTTCCTTTTTTACGCCATAGGCAATCAGCTTATCAATCAGCCGGGTATCTTCAGAAGAGATCATGAGCAGGAAGTCTGGTAAAGTCTCTTTTTTAGTCTTCATTACTTCTTTACTCTCAAAATTATCCTCATTATATTCGTATGACTTGTAGCTTACTTCATTTTGTGAAAGGCCATTAAAGATGAACAATGCATCTCCCTTAACTACCTTTCCAATTGCAGCTTCATCCAGCAAGAGCGTAAACAGGTCAGCTGCCATACCTATTTCTTCGGCAAATATTGACCCATATATTTTTGACATTAGCTTCGGGTACTCTTCAAGATACGTCTTCGTGTCCAGAGCATATCCTAAATAGCCGATCATGTGGTCTTCGTTCACATACTTCAAAAACCGTTTGTTTAGTTTTCTTTTGTGCACTCTTTTTAAAACACTTGCGATTTCGTTACTGAAAGTCATACTGCTAGCCATACGTATAGTTTTATCTTCCAGGTAGAGCCTCGCATTGCCACTTCCATATCCATTAAAAAAGCTCAGCCCCTTCAAATAAGTACTGGGCATATAGGTATTAAAAAGCTTATCAACACCCGAAATCCAAATGGTGGCTTCAGCTTGAGCATCGATACTTTTTACAAAATCTTTATTATCCAGGATAGAACGGTTGTCTTTGTTTTCCATAAAGTCAGTCACCATCTTTTCGGTCCATTTCGCTATCAATGCATTTTTCTTACGGTCATCCTCCGAATAGACTGTGGTATGCCTGCCAGCAGTATCACCATAACCATCAGTTACAATCGCAACAGCTGAATCTGCCACCACCTCGGCATCAACGGGTACTACTATGGCTTCCTCTTTTACTTTTTCCTGTGCTACTTTTTTATAAGGTTTTTTCTTTTTTGCGCCATAACTTACGGATTTTGATTTTGACTCTTTTGCTTTCTTCACTGTTTTTCGTTCAACCTTAACGGGGGGCTCTGTTACCGCTTCAACAGCTGCTTCGATATTTTCGGTATACGTAGAATCGACAGATACTGCAGTGGCCGTATCAACTGCAATATCCAGGCTACGATCCATTAGATCTTTCAGCCCCAAACGTTCCCTGACATCAGGTTGGGAAAAATACTCTTTTTTACCGCTTGCCAGTACAAAAAAGAACATTTCACCGTTCCATTGTGCAACTTCGGTCGAGTCCGCATTGTAATACGACCTCATGTCTCCTTTTACATTAAATTTCTGGTTTGCATTTTTGTACAATGCATCTACTTGAGCAACATTTTTTACCGGGGCCAGAAAACAGTTATACGTAACACTATCATTGCTCTGGTTAAAATAGTAAAATGAAGAACCAAAGTTAAAACCTGCATCTTCAATTGCAGTAAGCGGATGATCAGATTTTCCAGCCTGTTTTGCTAACAGTTCTTTTCCAATAAACGAATTGTTAAATTCAGTCAACGACATCAGTTCCGTTAGATTTTTACCTTTGATTGTTGCTACGGCAAGCGCATTAGAGGGAATTTTCCGCATAAGATCCTGCGCGCTGGAGGTGGTAAATGTTAGACTGGCTAAAAATAATGCGGTTAAGCATCTGAAAAGAGAATTCATATAAAGATAAATTAAGTAGAAACGTTATTTTACTATTGCAATGCGATTAGATATATCGGTTTTCCCATTTATTAAACCCATAATACCCGTATTGAGCATTACTGCCTTTCTTGATTTTGATATTTTTGTCAGGGGATTAGTACTAAGTACAACTGGCTGTTCAAACCTATAGATACTTACATAAGCCGCATCTTTGAATATCTTTTTCACCTCAGGCTTTAACTTATTGTACTCGGTTACTGCCTCTCTGGTATGCTGATAACTGCGCTGAAAAACCCCGCTTTTAGGACTATAGGTATAAGACGAGTTACTAAGTCCTTTTATTTTTAATTTTTTGAGCACATTTTGGTTTACATGGTCAATGTTCGCAATATCTTTAAATGCGAATGATACACTTACAATAAAATTTTCAAAATCAACTTTCTTTTGAACATTGCTTATTCCGGGTGATTTTCTTAAATAAGCGACAACCTCATCCAGCTCTTTTTGAATGGTTTGTCTGGAGGGAACTTTATATCCTTGTATGCTATCCATTAGCATAACGGAGGCCACCTTTGTTTTACTCGCACTAAGATTTAAAGTAAGGTTAACAGTTCCGGAACCGGTTTTACTGAGATTAATCTCTTCTATGATCTGAAAACAGGAAGAAAAACAAAATAGAACAAATATGGAAAGCAGGTATTTATATTTTAAAAGCATTACTTTGACGTTTTTTATAGGTGTGCGGCAAAGATATCATTTTAGCAATACAATATAAATACCTGCTTTGCTGCTAGAATTTATAAGTATAATAGACTTTAACCATATCAAAATCATACTTTTGAGGCTGAATTTACTCCCTCTACATGAACAATAGTTATCCAAAAGCATTTTTACTATCAGTTGCTTTAACAGGAATTTTCTTTTTACTGGTTACATATTTATTCAGTGTACTAGGGGTTTCATCGCTTAGTGAGCCTGGATTATTCAACACTATTGCTTTGCAGTTTTTCATTCCAGGTATAGGTTTGTATTTATATGAATTTTTAAACAAAAAGTTTCCCAATAATAGTCTAGATAGTTTTAGTCTCTCTTTGAGTAATCTTGTTCTTGGAATTTGTGTTGCGATGCTTTTTTTTGGCTACCTTAAATTGTACACTTTAATCACATTTTTGATCCTTTTTGCATTATTGCTATATGTCGAATACAAAAACAAACTGCGGTTTATGTACAGATTCTATCGCACTTATGCAGCTTTACTTATTCCATTTTATTTATTATGCATTTTCATCAAAAAACAACCGCAACTGGTCTTCAATGAAAATGCAACATTAAAACTGAACCTTTTCTATTTACCTATTGAAGTATATTTCTTTTTTATGGGAATGCTTTTAGTGGCGATCTATCTGTTCGAGTTCTTTAAAAGCAAAAAGCCTGATACACATGGATAAGCTTCCTTTATATACGAAACAGCAGCTTGCCTTACGAAATGGACAAGATAAACCACAAATATGGGTAGCCTATAGAGGAATAATTTATGATGTTAGTGAAAGCAGATTGTGGCGAAATGGGAAACATTATGAACATTGGGCGGGACAAGACCTAACAGATGAATTACCTGATGCCCCACATACAGAAACCGTATTTGAGAAGTTTAAAGCTGTGGGTAAATTATCATGATAAAAAAAATGGCTATTCATTCGTTGAATAACCATTTTTATATAAAACTATTTTGCAATTATGCTTCGATAGTAAATGAACTTAAGTTTACAAATTCCTGTACACGAGCAGCAACTTCTGCTTCAGTAAGGTTCTTTATTTTCTCAGTTCCAAACTTTTCTACGCAGAACGATGCTAATGCCGAACCGAAGATAATTGCATTCTTCATATTGTTGAAGTTAACGGTTCCAACTTTAGCCATATAACCAATAAAGCCGCCTGCAAATGTATCCCCTGCTCCTGTTGGATCAAAAACTTCTGCTAATGGGAGTGCTGGTGCAGAAAATACTTTATCCTCATGGAACAATAAAGCCCCATGCTCACCTTTTTTGATGATCAGGTATTTTGGTCCCATTCCTAAAATTTTCTTGGCTGCTTTCACTAGAGAATATTCACCAGACAATTGACGAGCCTCTGCATCATTGATGGTTAAAACATCTACCATTTTAATGGTTTCCATTAAATCATCCATCATAATGTCCATCCAGAAGTTCATAGTATCCAATACAATCAGCTTAGGCCTGTTTTTAAGGCGATTAATGACAGTTTGCTGTACTATAGGGGTAAGATTACCTAACATTAAATATTCGCAGTCCTGATAGTTCTCTGGGATGATCGGGTCAAAATCAGCTAATACATTTAATTCAGTAGCTAATGTATCCCGACTGTTCATATCATTATGATATTTTCCAGACCAGAAGAAAGATTTCTCTCCTTCTTTTATCTGTAATCCTTCTGTATCAATGCCATGTTTAGTGAATGTATCTATATCTTCTTTATGGAAGTCATCTCCTACAACTCCTACTATTTTTACTTTATTATAGAAGTAAGAAGCAGCTAAACTTGCGTATGTTGCAGCCCCACCTACTATTTTATCCGTTTTCCCGAAGGGAGTTTCAATAGCATCGAAAGCTACAGTTCCTATGATTATCAGGCTCATATAAATTATTTAATTTTTTTTCACTGCAAATATTGCATAAATAAATTAAAACCCCTAATATTGCATTCCCAAAACGAACAAACGTTTATGTTCTTTAGAGATCAAAAAACGCCGTTTTGGCAACCAGCACTCCTTCTTAGCTCAGCTGGTTAGAGCATCTGACTGTTAATCAGAGGGTCGCTGGTTCGAGCCCAGCAGAGGGAGCCAAATACAAAGCCTTTCAGTGAAAACTGAGAGGCTTTTTTGGTTTTATGCAAAATCCATATTTTTTGGGGCAAGCGGAATCGTGGGATTGATCCTCAATCCCAAAGAAATCCTGTAAGAATCTTTTTTGAGCCATTTTTACATCGGCTAATTTCTAGATTATAATCTCAGCACAATTATCATTTTTAGAAAACAGAGATTGATGATATTTGACATTGAAATGTAACAGATATCGCACAGAAACTGCCCTACTGTCGATTCCTAAAAAAGCTATACACAAAAACAGTGTATGGAAATAACAGAAACAGAGTTTACAATTTCAGAGAGAAAGAGTAATCAGCAAAAATTTGATAAGCGCTTAATTCGTCATGTGCTTAGCCTAATAGAGCAAGGTGTGCCTCGTAGAGACATTATGAATGAATACGGGATGTCTACAGGCACCCTGATAAGGTGGATGCAGGGGCAAAATGTGGCTACAGTTAAATATGTTAGTTATACCCAGGCGGAAAAGCGTTCGGTAGTACGGGCGGTAGAAGAAGGGATGAGTATCAAACAAGCCCAAATAGCTTTTAATATTTATTCGGGTAGTGTAATTCGAAAATGGATTAGAACATTTAAAGAAGAAAATTCCGAAATTCACATTTCTAAACCTTTAGAAATGGCCCAGGAATCGAAAAATCAATCAGAGAACAAAGAACTCCAGGCTTTGCAAAAAGCTTTGATGGAGGCCAATTTAAAGATCAAAGCATTGGATACAATGATTGATATTGCAGAGGAACAGCTTAAAATAGATATCAGAAAAAAGTCTGGTGCCAAGCAGTCATCAAAATGAAACAGGACTTCCCAAAACTTGGGATTAAGTTGCTGTGCAGACTGTTTGGCAAAACAAGACATGCTTATTATGATCATCAGTGGAGAGTACAGGATGAAGGATTAAAAGACGAAATTGTCTTACAGCATGTACTTAAAGTTAGGGTAAATCAAAAGCGAATAGGAACACTTAAGCTACATTTCATACTGCAAAACACTTTGAGAGAACACCAAATAAAAATTGGCAGAGACTATCTCTTTAGTTTACTGCGTGAACATGGATTGCTTATACGGACAAGAAAAAGAAAAGCAATAACTACCAATTCCAGACATTGGATGCACAAATACCACAATCTGATCAAGAGCTTAATCATCAACCGTCCTGAACAGATATGGGTGAGTGACATTACTTATATCCAACTAAAAAATCAATGGGGGTACCTGAGTCTAATCACAGATGCCTATTCTAAAAAGATAATGGGCTGGGCATTTAGAAAAGATCTTTCTACCCAGGGATG
>Ga0265296_1000175_pt1 | contig 122695 bp, 138 predicted proteins | sample MunlanPumphouse1_FD_189073 | JGI IMG/M metagenome (GOLD analysis project Ga0265296, IMG submission 189073) | Groundwater microbial communities from a municipal landfill in Southern Ontario, Canada - Pumphouse #1 | ecosystem: Environmental > Aquatic > Deep subsurface > Groundwater | place...
GAACGGGACAAGCAAAGTGTTATTGCCGTTATTCAACTATTATAGATTTCTCCCCCTCGGCAAGCTCGGGGTCGAAATGACAAAATAAAAAAAGGACGCTTTTTAGGGCGTCCTGGAGATATTTCTCCTGGTTGTTTACGCGAAATTTATTGTTCCATCATGGGCGATGAAGAATGTTCCTGCGAAAGTACCTTCCATTTTTTCTCTGTCGTCGGAGTGGATAAAGCTGATATTTTTTATTACCTTGCCAACTTCTCCGAAAGATTCGCTGACTTTCCCGTTTCCATTTTTATGGAGAAGGAGGACTGCTCCGTCGCCCATGGCGATTTGTTTCAAGCGGTTGAGCACGCCGGGGCGGAATATTTTTTCGTTGATTGCCACAACTTTTTCATCAGCCCGTTGAGAGGGAACGTTTGACATCATACGGTTTCTCCTTTTTCAGAAAGGTTTTAGCGCAGAAACAAACAGCAGGGAAGAGAATTAAAATAATAAGTTATTCGCGTTTTTTTGTTTTTGAAATAACAAAATGCTTTTGGCAAGCATCTAAATTTGAGCAATTTATATTTTTAATATAGACCATTTTTAACAAAAAGTCAAGATGAACGCAAATTATCCCTTAATTTTCCTTATTTCCGTATTGCTTACGGTAATTTCTACTTTGCTGGTTAAATATTTAGCCGGCAGATTTAATATAGTGGACAAACCGGTTTTAGAGAGGAAAATCCATAAAACCAATGTGCCGCTCTTGGGCGGGTTAGCGATTTTTTTGTCTTTTTTCATAACGCTTTATTTTACGAGAGGCCAACTTCTCTCTGGCAATCTTGAAATTCATCACTGGCTTGGGTTTTTTATTGGCGCCTGCCTTTTAATGATTGGCGGGTTTTTAGACGATAAATATAATTTAAAGCCAGGCTGGCAGTTTGTTTTTCCGGTCCTGGCCAGTTTAGCCATCGTCGCCGGCGGGGTGGAGATTGGAAAAATTACTAATCCTTTAGGCGGGTTTTTATATTTAGACGAATGGAAAATACCAATAACCGAATGGGGCGGGGCTATGCGCTATTTTGTGGTTTTATCGGACTCGCTTATAATCCTCTGGCTTCTGGGCATGATGTATACCACAAAACTTTTAGACGGGCTTGACGGGTTGGTAAGCGGCCTCGGCGCTATCGGCGGCGTTATAATTTTTCTTTTTACGATTACGACAAAATATTATCAGCCGGATATTGGTCTCGCCGCTTTAATTTTTTCCGCCTGCTGTTTGGGTTTTTTATTTTTTAACTGGCATCCGGCTAAAATATTTTTAGGCGAAGGCGGCTCGCTTCTTTTAGGCTTTATTTTGGGGGTTTTAGCCATTATTTCTGGCGGTAAAATTGCCATCGCTTTACTGGTTATGGGTATTCCGATTTTGGACGTAATTTGGACGATTATCCGCCGCCTCGCCGCGGGCAAAAATCCATTTAAATTCGCTGACCGCGGGCATCTTCATTTCCGTTTGCTTGATTTAGGGCTAGGGCAGAAAAAAACCGTTCTTATTTTTTATTGTCTGGCTCTGATTTTCGGGGCCAGCGGTTTGTTTTTGCAAAGCTTAGGGAAAGTTCTTGCCCTGTCAATTTTATTTGTGTTAATGTTAATTTTGGTTATTGGTTTTAGCTATTTGGACAAAAAGAAAATATGAAAAAAATAGGTTTATTTTTATTTTTAATATTAATATTAACCGGCTGCGGGATAAAAAAAGACAATGGGCAGCCGAAAGAAAATATGAATGGAGCTAATATTCTAATGGTAGTGGCGCCGCGGGGTTTCCGCGATGCCGAATATAGCGACCCGCGAAAAATTTTTGAAGAAGCCGGAATAAAGGTGCAGGTGGCTTCAATCCAGCCAGGCGTGGCGGTTGGAGCGGAGGGGCTAGAAGTTAATGTTGATTTAACGGTCGGGCAGGCAGAACCGGAAAAATTTGAGGCCGTGGTTTTTATCGGCGGGCCGGGAATGCTGGAAATTATTGACGATGAGAGCCTGCAGGTTTTGGCTAAGAAGTTTTATCAGGAAGGAAAAATTACCGCGGCTATCTGCGCCGCTTCGGCGATTCTCGCCCAGGCCGGGGTTTTAGAAGGCAAGACTGCTGCCGGCTGGTCAGGCGTACGCGAAACAATCGAAAAAGGCGGGGCGACTTTTTCTTCTCAAAGTGTAGTTACGGACGGAAAAATTATTACGGCCGACGGTCCGGCCTCGGCCCGGGAATTCGGCGAAGAAATCGTGGAAGCTTTACAGTAATGTCATTGCGAGCCCCGAAGCTTCGGGGCGAAGCAATCTCTGGTTAAATAGAAAAACATGTTAAACGAACGATACTATTTTGTTTACATCAACACTAATAAAACCCATAACGTTTTTTATACTGGCGTGACCAATAATTTATTAAACAGAAATTACCAGCATAAAACCCAAGAAAACAAAGTAAGTTTTACCGCCAAATATAAGGTTAATAAATTAGTCTATTGTGAAACATTTTCTGATATCCGTGATGCCATTGCCGGAGAAAAGCAGATAAAGGGCGGCTCCAGAAAAGATAAAGTTAACCTTATAATTAAATTAAACCCGGAGTGGAAAGATTTAAGCTTGGAGATGTAAAACCAGAGATTGCTTCGTCGCTCCGCTCCTCGCAATGACAGGTTCAATTTATGACTAAGCTGGTTAAATTATATTTAATTTTGTGCTGGGCTTTTATTATTTTTGTTTCGCTCACTACGCCCATGCGGGCTAGCAGCGGGCTCATGGAGCAAATCACTTGTTTAGATAAAGTGATTCATTTTGTTTTATTCGGCGTTTTGGCATATTTAATTATTTTAGCCGGCCGGGAATTTAAAAAGATAAATTTTAGAGTTTTGGCTGTGTTTAGTTTCTCCTTAAGTTTTTTCTACGCTTTGTCCGGTGAGTATTTCCAGACTTTTATACCAAGCCGCGAAGCAAGTGTCTTTGATTTATTGGCCGGGGTGCTGGGCATGATTTCTGCCATTGTCTATGCTTTTTATAAATTTCATAGGCTTAAGCCGAAACTTCTTCTTCATACCTGCTGCGCCGGCTGCGGGGTTTATGTCGCCCAGGTTTTAAAAAAAGACTATGACGTGGTTTTATATTTTTATAACCCCAATATTTATCCGGAAAGCGAATATGGAAAGAGATTAGCCGAGGCCAGAAAAATTGCGGCTGAATATGGGCTTAAATTAATTCTAGAAAAATATAATCACGAAACTTGGCTTGATAAAATAAGGGGGCAGGAAAAAGAACCGGAGAGAGGAAATCGCTGCCGAATTTGCTATGGGGACAGGCTGGAGAGTACGGCTAAAATTGCTCGAGAAAAAGGATTTGCCTGTTTTACTACCACTTTGACAATCAGTCCGCATAAAGACGCAAAAATAATTAGCGAATTAGGTCAGGAGATGGAAAAAAAATATAAAGTTAAATTTTTAGATAAAGATTTTAAAAAGCAGGACGGCTTTAAAAAATCATCTTGTTTATGCAAAGAGATAGGGCTTTATCGGCAAAATTATTGCGGGTGTGAATTTTCGCAAGGACACAAAAAGCACGAAAACACTGAAACACGAAAATAACGAAAAGATTGCTTTTTGCTGATTAAATGTTATAATAAAGGCAAGATAATTTTTATATTATTTTATTATTTTATTACTAAAATATGGACATTTCTTCTTATTTTAAACAAGCTATAGAACAAAAAGCTTCTGATTTGCATTTGGCTTCTGGTAGCATCCCGGTCTTGCGGCTGGAAGGCGAGTTAGTAAAGATGAATCATGGCGTGCTTGATGGAAAGGAGATGGAACAGGCGGTGCGCACTCTAGTTGATGAAAAAACATGGGAAAGATTTAGCCGTAAGCGGGAGCTGGATTTTTCCCAGGAATTTTTTGGCGCCCGTTTCCGCGTTAACTTGCATTACCAGGAAGGAAAAATCGCTTTATCCGCCCGTTTAATCCCCAGTAAAATACCAACCCCTGAGGAAATCGGCTTAAGCGAGAATATTTACAATTTAACTCATATGCGCGACGGCCTGATTATAGTCACGGGTCCTTCCGGATCCGGGAAATCCACAACTCTGGCCGTGATGCTTGATATTATCAATAGCGAAAGGCGCGCTCATATTATTACGATTGAAGACCCGATAGAATATTTATTTGAAGAAAAGCAGAGCATTATTGAACAAAGGGAATTAGGCAGCGACACCATGACTTTCGCCTCGGCCTTAAAATACGCTCTGCGGCAGGATCCGAACGTGATTATGGTGGGGGAGATGCGTGATTTAGAAACCATTTCCGCAGTCTTAACCGCGGCGGAAACCGGGCACTTAGTTTTATCAACTCTGCATACGGCGACGGCCGCGGAAACTATCGCCCGCATCGTTGACGTTTTCCCTTCGCACCAGCAGCAGCAGATTTTAAGCCAGCTTTCTTCAACCTTGCGGGCCGTCGTCGCCCAGCATTTGCTTCCGGGGATAAAAGGCGATCGGGTAGCAGCCCGGGAGGTTATGATAAATAATAGCGCTATCGGCAACCTGATAAGGCGCAATCAAATGGGCCAAATTTATACGGTTATTCAGACCAGCCAGAAAGAGGGCATGATTACCATGAATAAAGCAATTGATAAACTTCTGCAGGCCGGCCTTATAAGCGAAGAAACGGCCAAGAACAGGAAGAGGGATTTGGAGACCCAGGCGGCGTATTATTAGTTACAAATTGCGAATCCATTACGAGTATACAAATATGCCGGTAAATTCTTAATAATTTTTAATCAATGATTTAATTTTTATTTGTAAAATTTGTAAAATATTTGTAATTTGTAACTATATGACTGAAGAGAAATGGAAAGATGTAGTGGGGAATATAAAGGATAATTTTGAGGTGGAGGATGAGGGCAAGAAACGTTTGGAAGAAATGGGCGGGATTGATGTTGAATTTATTGTTTTTACCGGACCTTTAGGGAAAATGAAGCTGGAGTTTATTACTAAGCCGGTGGTCCTGGACAAAAAAACCAATTACTCAAATCGGATCGGCTCGGAAACAAAAGTCAATTATGTTTATAGCGAAAGCGAAAAAACTAGCCGCTTGGTCGCTTATAAATGGGAGGATAATCAAGAAGAATGGGTAGAGATTGACGGCAGTATGTTTTCATAATAATTTATTTTTAATTTTATAAATAAGTCCTAATGCTTTAATTTTTAAACATTAAGAAATTAAAAATTTTAAGACATGCGAGTCGTAATCCAACGGGTTAAAAGTGCAAATGTTAAAATCGATAATGAAATAGTTGGTCAGATCGGCCAAGGTTTATTAGTTCTGTTGGCAGTTCATGTGGATGATACCGAAGACAAGATTGAAAAAATGGCGGCTAAAATTATTAATCTAAGAATTTTTTCAGACCCTTCAGCAAGTTCAGGGCAAGTAGACAAAATGAATTTATCAGTAAAAGATGTGGGCGGAGAAATTTTAGTAGTTTCGCAATTTACTTTATACGGGGACATAAGCAAGGGCAACCGACCAAGTTTTATAGAATCAGCCAGACCGGACAAAGCCATCCCATATTATGAAAAATTTGTTGCCAAAATAAAGGATAGTGGCCTGGAAACAGCCACCGGAAAATTCGGGGCTATGATGGACGTTAGCCTGATAAATGATGGGCCGGTGACGGTAATAATTGACTTGTAATTAGCTATGCGGTCGGAGAAAAGAAACAAAAGCCATGATAAATTTGTCTTACTGGGTATTTGGAACCAATTTCCGTTGTCAGCCTGGCAATGGTTTTCCGATATTGCTTTAAATTATTTTCATAGGTTAACAGGGCGGCGGATAAAAGTTTTCACTTATTTTGAAAAGGAATTGCATTACCAATATTTTTTTGCTGAAGGAGTAAGAGCGTTAAAAAGAGATCTGGATAAATTACCGGCTGGCCGGCAGGAGTTATTAGTAAAAAAAATTATTGACGACTGTGAAAAACAGATTCCGGGGCTAGAGATAATATTAAATAAAATAAAAAATCAAAATTTAGGTAAATTGGATAATTCGGACTTAATAGAAATTATAAAGAAGATGATGCTCGCTTGGTCAAAGGTAACGACGCAGATTTGGTATGTTGTTTTACTGGACATCTGGTATCCGTCTTTACTAGAAAAAAAGAATCTTAAAAAAATCGGGTCAAAGGTGCGGGATGAGGTCGGAAAAATCCACGAATATTATAACGGAATTGAGTATAAATTATATAAGGAAATAGCCAAGAGACTGATGATGAGCGTTAAAAGTATCTATTATTGTTTTCCGGAAGAAATTATAAAAGCCCTGCAAACCGGAAAATCTTTAGAGGTAGCGGCGCAGAAAAGGAGAGAACTGGCTGTAACAATGAGCACGCCCGCAGGTTATAAAATATATGGGGGCGAGAAGGCTAAGGAATTATTAGGCAAATACAAGCCACCAGCGGCAGGGACGAAAAAATTAAAGGAACTTCGCGGCCTGGTAGCCAATCGGGGAAAAGTTAGAGGGAGGGTTAGAGTGATAACTTTAGATAAGGAATTTTCTAAATTTAGGGCAGGAGAAATATTAGTGACTTTGCAGACAATGACGCAGTATTTGCCGGTTATGAAAAAGGCCAAAGCCATTTTAACTGAATTCGGCGGGCTTACTTCCCACGCCGCCATTATTAGCCGGGAATTAAAAAAACCTTGTATTGTCGGGATCCAAAATTTACTGGTTTCATTTAAGACAGGAGATAAAGTAAGCGTGGATGCGGAGAAAGGAATAATAAAAAAACTTAAATGATAAATTAAAAATAATTATAAAAATTTTTCATTGCACAAACAATTCGTAAAAATTGAACGCATGCGTCGGTTATCACCAGATGTGAAGTAGTAACATCCGTGTTCATCAAAAATTGGGGAATTTCAGAAGTCATGAATTTCCCCAATGAATTTCTATGGTTTATTTTAAATATTTTATTTTTAATTTTTTATATTTTTAAATTTATGGAAACATTTTACATCATTTTGGGAATCATAGTTTTTTTGTTCCTTATCAGTTTAAAGCAGATTAATCAGTATGAGCGCGGAGTTAGGTTTACTATGGGCCGCTATTCTGGCATTATGGATCCGGGCTGGAGAATTGTTATTCCGGTTTTTCAGACTTACAGGAATGTTGACATTCGAGTCAAGGCGGTTGACGTGCCGGACCAGAAAGCCATTACCAGAGACAATGTTTCGGTAATGGTTAACGCGGTTATTTATTATAAAGTTTCTTCGGCGGAAAAAGCCATAATTGAAGTGGAAGATTTCCGCTATGCTATTTCCCAGTTTGCCCAAACCACTATGCGTAATATTGTGGGTGAAGCCACTCTGGATGAACTCTTAGCGAACCGGGAAAAAATCGCGGAAAGAATCAGGACGATAGTTGACAAAGAAACCGATGTTTGGGGGTTAAGAGTTAATAATGTGGAGCTGAAAGACGTAAGCTTGCCGGAAGAGATGGAGCGGGTGATTGCTAAGCAGGCCGAAGCGGAAAGGGAGAAAAGGGCGGTTATTATAAAAGCCGAGGGTGAAGTGGCTTCTGCGGAAAATATGGCCAAAGCCGCCAAAGTTTTAGCCAGTTCCGACGGCGCTTTACATTTAAGAACTTTGCAATCCATTAATGATATATCCTCCGACCAGTCAAATACGGTAGTTTTTGCCGTTCCGCTGGAAGTTTTGCGCGCCTTTGACGGCTTTAAAACTATTAAGAAAGAATAAAAATATGTCAAAAAAGCTAAAAATTCTTATTGTTTTATTAGTTATTGTTCTCGTCCTATTTTTGTATTTGGTTCTAACTTCAAGGCCGCTTGATGGGGGCGCGGGGGTAAAAGCGGACAACCAGGCGGATGAAATAAAAGAGAAGCTAGTCAGCGATTACAAAAATAGCGCGAACAGGATTTTGGCCGATTATTGGCAATTAGTTCAAGGAAAGGACGTTCCGGCTGAGGAAGGCGGGTATTTAAAGAATCGGCTCTTAGAATTAAAAGTCCCGGCCGATTTTAAAGAGTTGCATCTTAATTTAGTAATGTCTTTGACAAAACTGGAGGATTATCTAAAAAATGGGGACGAAAAAGAAAAGGAAGAAAGCGGGCGACTAATGAATAAGGCTACAACCAGTTATGACTGGCTGGGCAATGGGTCTAGCAATTGAACATATGAAATATAGCCGTCTTTTAGTGCTAATAGCCCCGGTTTTAATTCTAATTTTTTCAGAACTGGTTATTTTTCTCCCCAGTTTATTTTTTACTTCCTTGCTCCTCTCTAACCTGGCGGTTTTAGCGGCCATTTTGGTTTTTATAAAGGCGGGCAAAACTAAAAAAACTTTTGATATTTATCTTGGGACGGCGATTCTTCCCCTTGGATTTTTGTCCAGTATTTTTGTTTATTCATCTTTGGCTGTGAATAGATTTTTTATCCAGTTTTTATTTTTAGCCGCCGTCGGTTTTATTTATTTCTATCTGCGCTACCTTTATTATTATTTAGTCCGCCCGGAATTCTGCTCGGGAGATACCCTGAAAAATTTTTCTTCTTTTGGAAATTTTTTTATAATATTTTTTTCCGCTTCCGCGATTTACGGCCTGCAGTCTTTTCTGAACCTGCCGGTTTGGCTGCTGATGATTTTTATGCTTATCATAACTTTTCTGGCAGTTTATCAGATCATGTGGACGAATAAGGTGGAAATAAAACCGGCTTTTGCCCATATTCTCGTAAGCGGCGTAGTTTTGCTTGAAATAGGCTGGTCAATTTCTTTTCTGCCCTTGAACCATAATATGGCCGGATTGGTTTTGGCTATTTGTTATTATATACTAATCAGCTTGTCTCTTTCTTTTTTGGATAATAATTTAGATAGAAAAATTATAAAGCAATATCTCGTTTTCGGTTTTATCGGTATTTTTATAGTTTTATTGTCTGCCCGCTGGATGTAAGATATCGCTAATAGCGCTAATAAAACGAATTGAGCGAATGGAGCGAATACTCCCAGTTGGAGACTACAAATTTTTAGCGATAAAAAAATTATGATGGAAAAAATAAAAAAAATATTAGAGAAAAGCAGGGTTGTTATATTGCTAGTTTCTGTTTTAATTATCGGACTTCTGGCTGGCGTAGTCGGGGAGATAGTTTCACGCGTTTATATGTTTGAGGATGCTTACAATATTCCTTTCTTCGGCAATATCAGTTTTTCCGATAATAATTACCGGGGAGCCAATTTAGTTATCCAGGGGGCAAAAAAGGTGGTGGTGGAGCAGAATGTAAAGGTCGCCGAGATTATAAATTCCATAAGCGGTAATTTGGCCGGAATTTTTAAAAAGATCAAGACGGCCGATTCTGAATCAAAATTTAACCTTGATAGTTATTATAAACTAGACCAAGCAACGGGGCTCGGGCTTATTATTACCAGCGACGGCTGGATTATAACCGACGCTTTGCCTAAAAATTTAAGTTATGAAAATATTTCAGAGGGTTTTACGGTTATTGACAAGGAGAAGCGGATATATAAGATTGACCAAGTAATAAAAGATACTTTGACCCCCTTTTCTTTTATCCACATAGAAGGAGCAAGAGATTTCCCCGCTCAGCAATTCGCGGAAAGTAAAGTAGAAAACGGGCAATTGGTGATAGCCGCTTCTTGGTCGGGAGACAGCTACCTGACCTCGATTATCGGAAGCCGGGAGGAGGGCTTATTAAGATCAAGCGATAATTTTTCCGATGAACTTATCATCGCCGATGTTTCCGGCCAGGGCCTAAAAGAAGCGGTTCTGTTTGACCTGACTGGCAGAATTATCGGCCTCCTTGACAGTGAAGGGAAAGTAAGGCCGATAAGCCATTTCCAGTCGGCTATTAAGAGTTTGCTTAAGAACAGGGATGTAAAACGCCCGAGTTTAGGAGTTAATTATCTTGATTTATCTCTTTTGGCGAAGGAGAACAACAAGTATAAAAAAGGCGCTCTTATCTATAAAGGCGCAAGCGGTATCAGTGTCATAAAAAACAGTCCGGCGGGGAAAGCCGGCCTGAAAGAGGGGGATATTATAATCCAAGTTGATAATACGGAAATTAATGAAAATAATAATTTAACTAGTGTCATTCAGGGTTATTCAGCCGGCGATAAAATAAATATTGATTATTTGCGAGCGGGGGAAAAGTTGGAAGTTGGAGTAGAATTAGGGGAGATAAAATAAATAATTCAGAGGAATAAAAAGGACGGCGGGTATAAAGGCCGCCCTTTTTTATTTTTCTTGGGATTGTGTTATAATATTGTTATCTGTTTATGAGAATAAAATCGATTAGACAAGCAAAAAAACTGGCGGGCAAAAGAGTATTATTGCGAGCCGATTTTAATGTTCCTCTGGAAGGAGGCAGGGTTGCGGACGATTATAAAATAGTGGCGGGTTTGCCGACTATTCGTTTTCTTTTGCGCTACCGGTGCAAAATAATTATTGCCAACCATCTCGGACGGCCGGAAGGGGAAAGAGTAAAGAAATATTCGCTGGAGCCCGTAGCCAGGCATTTGGGCAGATTGCTTGATGAGAAAGTTGGCTTTGTGGATGATTGCTTTGGTTTAAAAGCCGGCACGGCCGTGGGCAAAATGAGGCCGGGGGAGATTTTAATGCTGGAAAACCTGCGTTTTGCCAAAGGCGAGGAGAAAAATGATAAAAAATTTGCTCGGCAATTAGCTAGCTTAGCTGATATTTATGTTAATGACGCTTTTGCTAATAGCCATCGCCAGCATGCCTCTATGTCAGCCATTAAAAGATATCTGCCGTCTTATGCCGGCTTGTTGCTGGCCGAAGAAGTGGAGAATTTGAATAAAATCATTAGGCCAAAGCCGCCATTGGTAGCGGTGATTGGCGGGGCAAAAATTGGAACTAAGATTTCTTTTATTAAGGAAATAAGCCAAAAGTCTTTTAAGGTTTTAATCGGCGGAGCTTTGGCTAACAATTTTTTTGCCGTTCGGGGAATGGAAATCGGCAGGTCCATGGTTGATAAAAAAAGCATTGCTTTAGCGAGGAAGCTAAGGGCGAAGAATATCCTCTTGCCTATTGACGTTGTCGTGAGCGATAATAAAGACGGCAGCGGCCCGGCGGAAGTGAAAAATGTTTTTAAAGTTAATAAAAACGAGGCAATTTTAGATATTGGGCCGAAAACCATAAGATTATATTCTTTATTTTTAAAAAAAGCCCAGACGATTATTTGGAACGGGCCGATGGGTATGTTTGAGCAAAGCCATTTTAAGCATGGCACCCTGTCAATCGCGCGGGTAATCGCGTCTCGTTCCCGCGGCCGGGCGTTTGGCGTCGTCGGCGGCGGGGAAACGATTGAGGCTTTAAAGATAACCGGAATGGAGCATTACGTGGACTGGATTTCAACCGGCGGCGGAGCGACTTTGGCTTTTTTAAGCGGAGCCGAAATGCCCGGGCTTAGTAAAATAATAAAATAATATAAAAATAAAATAATAAAATAAAAATATAATGGAGGGGATAAATCAAAAGCAGCATAGTTTTGAAGATATAAAAGCCTGGCAATTAGCTAGAAATTTCCGAAAGAATATCTATAAAATCACGAAAATTTTTCCCAGAGAGGAGTTATATTGTCTGACAGCACAGATGAGAAGGGCGGTTATCTCAATAACTTCCAATATTGCTGAAGGTTATGGCCGATACAATTTTCAAGAAAATATACAATTCTGCCGGACGGCCAGAGGTTCTCTTATTGAAATTTTAGACCAGCTTTATGTTGCTTTAGATGAAAGCTATATAAACCAAGAAAAATTTGATAATCTATATAATGAGGGGAAAAATGTGGAAAGAGCCATTAATGGTTATATAGGATTTCTAAAAGAGCAGCAGCTAAAATACAGAAAGTAGTTAATTTTTTATATTATTTTATTATTTTATTATTTTAATTCTATGATTCCAAACAAAATTGTGACAATCTTTATCGCGACTTTTTTAACGCTTGGCTCAATTTATCTGGCGATTTTAAGCTGGAACGCCGTCAAGACCCATGATTATATCGGTATTAGTGAGCAACAACGCCATTCAATTACGGTTATGGGAGACGGCGAAGTAATTGGCGTGCCGGATATAGCCAAGGTCCAGCTTGGTTATAGTATAGAAAAGAAAACGGTAGCCGCGGCCCAGGCAGATAATACGGAAAAGATGAACGCCGTTATAAAAAAGTTAAAAGATGACTTTAAGGTTGATGCCAAAGATATAAAGACAATAAATTACAGCATTTACGCGCAGTATGACTGGAATAAGGGCACGCAAATTTTTCGGGGCTATGAGGTAAGCCAGAGTCTTGAAGTAAAGTTAAGGGAGATGGAAAAAGTAAGCCAAATTTTAGACGCGGCCGGCGGTTTAGGATTAAATCAGATCGGCAGCTTAACGTTTGAAGTTGACGATGAAGAAATATTAAAACAGGAAGCAAGGATTAAGGCCATAGAAGCGGCCAAAACTAAGGCCGAAGATTTAGCAAAAGTAGCCGGGGTTAAATTAGGCCGGATTATCAGTTTTTCCGAATCAGGCGATGGAACCATGCCCGTCGCTTACCGTTCCAGCTATAAAACGACTGACGAGGCATTAGGTATGGGCGGGGCCACTCCGGAAATTGAAGCTGGCAGCAGCGAGATAAAAATAACCGCCACGGTTGAGTACGAAATACTTTAAATCAATTATCAATTACTATGTCATTGCGAGGAGCGTAGCGACGAAGCAATCTAACGAACACCTAAAATAATATGAGGGAGGAAAGGTGTCATTATGTTTATATAAACACCAACAAATGGAATTCGGTTTTGTATACCGGAGTGACTAATAATTTACTAAATAGAAATTACCAACATAAAATAAAGGAGAATAAGGAAAGTTTTACGGCTAAGTATAAAGCCAATAAACTTGTTTATTATGAAATATTCTCTGACATTCGTGACGCTATCGCCAGAGAAAAGCAAATCAAAGCCGGTTCAAGAAAAAAGAAAATTGAGCTGATAAAAGAGTTTAATCCAAAGTGGCGAGATTTAAGTGAGGATTTATAATTCGTTAGATTGCCGCGTCCCGCCTGCGGACGGGACTCGCAATGACAATAAGAAGAAATGGATAAGCAAACCCTAAAAACCAAATTAAAACAGCAAGCCAAGAAAATCGCTTGGCGGGTAATTACCACGGTTATTTTAACTTTAACCGCGGTGATTACGGTTTGGGTTTACGCCGCTTTTGTTGAACCCCTGGCCGGACCAAATTCTTCCGACCAGGATTTTGCCCAGAATATTTTAGGCAATAATGACGCTAATAATGATTTTAGCTCTTCTAATGTCGCTTCTAACGCGGATGGAAGTATTATTGAAAGGCAGGAATATCAGCAAACCCAAATCGGCACTTATGCGGATGCCACGACAACGCCAGCTGCGGCGGCTTCAGTTTTTGCGGCTTTAAAGGGACTGGATTATTATGGGTATCAGGAGTACACCAGTGGAAGCGGCAATTGGACCGTGCCCGCGGGTGTAAATTTTATTGATGTGTTGCTTGTTGCGGGTGGTGGAGGAGGAGGTGGTGGTACTGCTACGGTCGGGGGTGGAGGAGGAGGTGGTGGAGAGATAGTTATGAGAAGAAACTATAAAGTCGCTGGTTCTGCCACTATAGCATACAGTGTTGGAGCGGGTGGGGCAGGTGGTGCCGCGAGTACTGCGGGTAATAGCGGAGCAAATACTACTTTCGGAACGCTGACTGCTTACTTAGGGAATGGTGGTGGCACAAATGCGAGTGGAGCAACACGTGGTCAGGGAGGACATTGGGCAGGAATTCTCAGTGCTGGAAGTCTTACCCTTGGGGATACAGCAACTGGAGGAGCAGGTGGAGGCTTGTGGTCTGCACCAGATGGCTCAACTGCCTTAGCAACGATGGCTTGTGGGCAAAATGGTAAAGTAATAGGTGGTCTGGATTTCATCCGTATTGGGGGCGGGGGTGGTGCTGCTGGGGGTCCTATAAACGAAGGAAAAGGTTTTGGTGGGCATTCTCTTAGTACCGGTGGTAGTGATACAGGTTCCGGTGGTGCTACAGCAGCCGGTTATCCTGGCGGAGGTTCTTATGGTGCTGGTGCGGATGTTAAAGCTTCAGATGCCGTAGGTAATTCAGCAGTAGCTAATTCAGGTGGGGGTGGAGGAGGTGGATACGGGAATAACAAGGCTGGTGGTGCCGGCGGTTCAGGGTATATTTTAATAACTTGGTAGTAATATAGATAAAAAATAAAATATAAAAAATTTTTCCTATAATTTTTATTTTTAATCTTTAATCTTCCCCGCCACTTTATCATATATTATATTTAAGGGCGGGGTCCCGCCAAGGCGGTGATAATTTTTTTGAACAATATGCCTAAAATAAAAAAAATAGTGGCGCGGGAAATTTTAGATTCCCGCGGCAATCCGACGATTGAGACTAGAGTAGAACTGGATAATGGCTTGGCGGCTTCCGCCAGCGTGCCTTCTGGCGCTTCTACCGGAGAGCATGAAGCTTATGAATTGCGGGATGGAGATAAAAAAAGGTATGATGGCTTAGGAGTTTTAAAAGCGGTGGAAAATGTTAATAATAAAATTTTTAAGGTTTTGGCCGGAAAAGCGATAGCGAGACAGGAAGAAATTGACCGGGAGATGATAAAAGCAGACGGCACGGATAACAAAAGCAAACTAGGCGCTAACGCGATTTTGTCTGTGTCCTTGGCTTGTGCCCGGGCAGGCGCTTTGGCCGAGGGCAAGGAACTATACGAATATCTGGCTGATAGTTTTAAATTTCAAAATCCCCCAACCCCCTTTTCGAAAGGGGGCAAATACCGAATGCCAACGCCATTTTTTAATATTTTTAACGGGGGCAAGCACGCAGACACTAATTTAGATTTTCAGGAGTTTATGATTGCGCCGGTTAAAAAAATGAGTTTTATTGAAAAAGTAAGAATGGGGGCGGAAATTTTTCATGAGCTAGGCCGGGTTTTAAAAAAGGCCGGGTTTGATACGGATGTCGGAAGCGAAGGCGGTTATGCTCCTGATATTATTTCCAGCATTCAAGCGATTGAGTTAATCCTGGCGGCGGTTTTAGAAGCCGGTTATACGCCGGGTAAAGACATCGGGCTGGGGATTGATGTCGGCTCCTCCGGGCTTTACAATAAAAAGGCGGAAAAATATATTTTTAAGTTAGACCAGGCGAATTTTACAAATAACACCTTAATTGGTTTATATTATGAATGGTTTAGGAAATATCCGATTATTTCCTTAGAAGACGGACTGGCTGAAGACGATTGGGAAGGGTGGCGGGAGTTAACGAAAGAACTGGGAGAGGAGATGTTAATAGTCGGAGATGACTTGTTCGCTACTAATATTAATCGTCTGCGGCGGGGCCAGAAGGAAAGAGCGGCCAATACGATTTTAATAAAACCAAACCAGGTTGGAACTTTAACCGAAACCATAGAATGCGTGAAGTTTGCCCAAAAGCACAATTATAAATTAATGGTTTCGCACCGGAGCGGGGAGACCGGCGATGATTTTATCGCGGATTTAGCCGTCGCCGTTGGCGCGGATTATATCAAAGCCGGGTCGCTTTCCAGGGGAGAGAGAGTGGCGAAGTATAATAGACTAATGGAAATAGAAAGTCAGCTAAAATAATTTTCAATTCTCAATTTTTAATTTTTAAATAATTTTCAATGAATTAATTTCCAATTTATTATTTTTGTTTTAAAAATTGAAACATTTTGACATTGTTTAAAAATTGGAAATTATAAATTAGAAATTTTGAATTTTTATGCTTAAACAAGAAAAATCAAAAAAACCGGTAAAGAATAACCTGCCAATTATTTTAGTAATCCTCGACGGTTGGGGTCTAGCCAAACCAGACAAAGGCAATGCGATAACTTTGGCCGAAACGCCGACGATGAATGGCATAACCAGAAAATACCCTTTTACCCAATTGCATGCCCACGGCCGGTATGTCGGTTTGCCGCCGAAGCAGGATGGCAACAGTGAAGCCGGGCATATGAATATCGGCGCCGGCCGGACAGTGGAACAGGATGCGGTTAAGATTTCTAAAAGCATCAATGACGGAACTTTTTTCAAAAACACGGCCCTGTTAGAAGCTATAAAGCATGCCAGAGCCAACAAATCAAAAATGCATTTAATGGGCATGCTGTCTAACGGCATGAGCGCCCATAGCGAACCGGACCATATTTTGGCCTTGCTTACTTTACTTCAAAAAAATAAAGTAAATAATATTTTTATCCATTTATTCACGGACGGCCGGGATTCTCCGAAATATTCCGCTTTAAAATTAATAGAGGACATGGAGCGCAGTTTTAAAAATAACGAGCAAATTGCCACGATTATAGGAAGATTTTACGCCATGGACCGGAAGAAAAAATGGGAACGGACCAAGATGGCTTACGACGCCTTGCTTTTAGGCCAAGGCCATAAAGCTAAAAGCGCCCGCGCCGCCATAAGCGAGAGCTATAATAAAGGGGATAATGATGAATTTATCGAGCCCTATATAATAAATCCAGCCGGCCGGATAGAAGATAACGACAGCGTCATATTTTTTAATTTGCGGTCTGACCGCGCCCGGCAGCTGGCTAAGATTTTTGTTCAGAAAGATTTCAACAATGATAATCCCGGTTCATTAAAGAGGGGCAAGGTTTTAAAAAACTTGTGCTTTGTGGCCATGACTGATTTTGGGCCGGATTTAGATTCTATCGTTTCCGCTTTTCCCAGTGTTGATTTAAAACAAACCTTGCCCATGGTATTGTCGGATATAAAGCAGCTTTATTTGGCGGAAACGGAAAAGTACGCTCACGTCACTTACTTTTTTAACGGCGGTTATTCCGGCCGGGTTAATGGCGAAGACCAGGCGGTAATCGCTTCTCCGGATGTTAGGTCTTATGACGCCACGCCGGCGATGGAATCAGGAGAACTGGCGAAGACCGTAATTTATGATCTTAAAAAGAAAAAATATGATTTTACCGTTCTTAATTTTGCCGCGCCGGATATGATCGGCCATACCGGCAATTTGGAAGCGGGCATAAAATGCTGCCACGAAGTTGATAAATATCTCGGCCAGATTATAAAAGCTTATCTGGAAGTCGACGGGACCGTTATCGTAACCGCTGACCATGGCAATATAGAGGAGATGATAAACGTAGAAAGCGGGGAAATTGATACCGAGCATTCAACCAACCCCGTGCCGTTTGTCATAGTTAACAAGAAATACAGGGGAGCGAAGAAGATTGGATTGAAAGAAAGGGGAGTTCTGGGGGATATTGCTCCGACTATTCTGGGATTAATGGGCCGGGGGAAGCCGAAGGAAATGACAGGAGAAAGCCTGATTAAATAATATAAAAATAAAATAATAAAATAATAAAAATTTGCACATGGCAGAAAATAAAAAACAAATAACTAGGCCTAAACCCGTTGTTTTAGTTGTGCTTGACGGCTGGGGAGTGACTCAGCCTTATAGCGGGAACGCAATTAGCCAGGCCAATACCCCCAACTTTAATGATTTAGTCGCTCACTATCCGTCTATGACCCTGCGGGCTTCCGGTGAAGCCGTGGGCCTGCCCTGGGGCGAAGCCGGCAATAGCGAAGTCGGCCACCTTAATTTAGGCCTGGGCAGAATTATCTACCAGGACCTGCCCAGAATTAATAAAGCCATAAGCGACAATAGTTTTTATAAAAATGAAGTTTTTTTAAAAGCGATTGACCATGCCAAGGCCAATAATTCTAAATTACATTTCTTGGGCTTGGTTTCTTCCGGTAATGTCCATGCCTCGATTGAGCATCTGTATGCCCTCTTAGCTTTAGCTAAAGAAAAGAAAGTTAAAGAAGCTTATATCCATGTTATTCTGGACGGACGGGACACCCCGTATAACAGCGGCGTTAGTTTTATGAAAGACCTTAACCATTATATAGCTGAGTGCGGGATAGGCAAAATTGCCACGGTGGCCGGACGGTTTTACGCTATGGACCGTGATAACCATTGGGACAGGACGGCCAAGGCTTATGCGGCGATTGTGGAGGGCAAGGGCAACCAGGGAGAGGAAGTCATAAAAGTTTTAGAAGAAAGCTATAAGAAAAAAATATATGATGAAGAATTTGTTCCGACAGTAATTATGGAAAAGGGCAAGCCGGTAGCTATGGTGGAAAACGGCGACAGTCTGATATTTCTTAATTTCCGGCCGGATCGGGCCAGGCAGATTACCAGAGCTTTTGTTTTGCCCGGTTTTAACAAGTTTGCCGGCTGGAAATATTTTGATAATTTATTTTTTGCCGGCTTTACTGAATACGAAAAAGAGTTGCCGGCCGAAATTGCTTTTCCGCCTGAAGCAATCGCTAATACTTTGGGGGAAGTAATTTCTAAGAGCAAACTGAAACAACTGCGGATTGCGGAAACGGAAAAGTACGCCCATGTCACTTATTTTTTTAACGGCGGCCGGGAAGAGAAGAGCGAGGGAGAGGAGCATGAATTAGCGCCGTCGCCCGCCGTTATCAGCTATGATTTAAAACCGGAGATGTCGGCTTTTGAGGTTACGGAAAAAGTAGAGAAGGCCATAGATAACGAGGCCTTTGATTTTATTCTGATTAATTTTGCCAACGCTGATATGGTCGGGCATACGGGAAACCTGGCCGCGGCGATAAAAGCCGTTGAAGCAGTTGACAATTGCCTTGGTAAAATTATTAAAAGGGTCTTGGATAAAAACGGGACGATTCTAGTGACGGCCGACCATGGCAACGCCGAGATGATGTTTAATATGCAGACCGGCATGATAGACAAGGAACACACGGCTAACCCGGTGCCGTTTATTCTTATAGGCAAGCAGTTTGAGGGTAAAACCATCGGTTTTAAAGAGATCCCGGGCAGTGATTTAAGCTTGGTAAAGCCGCAGGGGATTCTGTCCGATATAGCGCCGACAGTGCTTAAGATAATGGGGCTGTCTAAGCCAAAGGATATGACCGGTCGAAGCTTATTTTAAAGTTATTTTTTCCTACCGGAAAAAAGCCGTACTATCCCGCTAAGCGGGACGGCACACCCGCCCGACCGCTGACAGCGTCAGGCGGGCGCGGTGCGAATTACTGATTTTTTATATTAACTGTGATATTTTTATGCTAATAAATGACGGTAGAAATTTTGTCGACAACCTAAATTTAAAATTCCAGGGGTATCGCGGCGTTATTTTCAGGCCGATACTGATAATTTTTCATCAACTTGGCCTGTCTGCCAATATTATTACTAATATCAGACTCTTGCTGGGGGTCGTTTTTTTATTCTGGTTTTATTACGGCGATGGGTTTTCCGCCGCCTTGTTTCTCCTTTTTATTTTATTTTTAGATACTTTTGACGGAGCGTTGGCAAGATTCCAGAATAAAGCTTCGGACCGGGGGAAATTTCTTGATATTTTAACAGATTCTATAATTTATTCATTCGCTATCCTGGCGTTGTTTAAATTCGAAATAAATTCTTTTCTTTTGGCTTATAATATTTTCATTATTGCCGTTGTCTACCTCCTGGGGACAATAAAAAAACAGGAGTTTAATAAATCCGAGTGGATTATCAGGCCCTATGCCCAGCTAAGCTATCTCAAAGCGATTGCGATAGTAGCTTTTTTCCTGTTTATTTTTTTCCGCAAAGATTTTCTTTATGAGGCTATCCTTATCAGTAATATTTTGGCGACTTGTTTGAGCGTTTATTATTTTATTTTTATCCAGATAAGATGGAAAAAAGTTTATGGCGCCTGAACTAAAAATTTTATTGGCGGTATTCTGGCTTTTTTTGCCGGCGGCTTTCGCGAATATGATCCCGGTTTTTTTAAGGCGGCTGCCCGTGCTGGCCGTGCCTATGGATTTTGGGCGCAGTTTGGCCGGTAAGCGAATTTTCGGAGACAACAAAACCTGGCGGGGATTTTTGTCCGGTATTTTAACTTCTTTAGTAGTTATAGAAATTCAAAGTTTTTTATATCCTTTCCCGGCCGGTTTTACCGTTATTAACTACGATGCCCCCTTTATCGGCTGGCTGGGCCTTGCGATGGGGGCGGGAGCGCTTTTAGGCGATGCCGCCGGCAGTTTTCTAAAAAGGCGATTAGGGATATTGCCGGGCGGGAACTTGCCCGTAATTGACCAGATAGATTGGATTATCGGGGCAATGCTAACCAGCAGCTTGCTCTATTCGTGGAATTGGGAAATTTGGCTGGCCGCCATACTAATGTTTGGCCTCTTACACCCACCAGTTAATATTATCGGTTATTGGTTGTGCTTAAAGCCAAATAAATTTTGATATATGAGAATTTTATTTTTGAACGCCGGCTATGGCATGGGGTTTACTAAAAGCAAACGGCAATATATCACTAGCCTTTGGCGTTATTTAAAACCCGGCAGCAGCTCTTTAAAAAAAATAGCTTTGCTTATAAAACGGGTGAATCCGGAAATAATCGCTCTGGCGGAAATTGACAGCGGATCAGCCCGGGCGAATTTCATAAATCAGGTTGATTTTTTAAAGCGGGAAGGTAATTTCGCCGCTAGCATTTTCCAGTGTAAATACAAAAGTAAGCCGCTTAGAAAATTGCCGGTTTCTAAAAATCAGGGCAATGCTCTTTTAGCCAAGAGGGGATTAGCCGTTTCTCATAAATTTCATTATTTATCTTACGGAGTAAAACGTTTAATGATTGAGGCGGAATTTAAACCGAATTTCCGCCTTTTTTTGGTCCATTTAGCCTTAGGCCATCGTAGCCGGCAGAGACAAATAAAACAGTTATTGCGTTATGTAAAAGATTTAGAACAGCCAGTTATTGTCGCTGGTGATTTTAATTTATTAAAGGGGACGAGAGAACTTGATTCTTTTCTTAAGGAAGGTAAATTTTGTTCGGCTAATAAAAACCATCAGCCGACTTTTCCTTCCTGGAAGCCAAAAAAGGAGCTTGATTTTTTTCTGGTTTCACCACGGATAAAGATTAAAAGTTTTAAGGTTCTGCCCGATATAGTTTCCGACCATTTGCCGATTTTATTGGAGTTTGAAGTTGACAAAGGTTAAAAAAGATGATAGGTTTATTTTTAGTATGATAATTCAATCGCACCTTCCATTCACGGTTTAGCAGAAAGGAGAACTCATGCCAGAATTGTTGTTGCTGCTTTTCGTGATTTCCGTTTTTGTCCTGGCTATCAAAAGGACCATTTTTTTCTTCTGCGTTGATAATCTGGCAACCGGGCTGGGATTACTGCTCGCGTTCATTGCCGCTTATAAATGGAAGTTTTATACTTCTTTATCCGGTCAATGTCCCCGTCTCTGGCTTTGGCTGGCCAGAGGCCGTCTCTTTCTTCTTGGGATGAAGAAACTCCGGGTTGTCCGCCCCAGACCTCCTTAACTGGGCTTAGCTCTCATTCAACACAAAAAAAACGTGCGAGAAATCGCGCGTTTTTATTTTTGAATTTTTGGTGGATTTGACATAGCTGGTGTTATATGCTATGTTAAACCATTATTCTAAAAAATAATTTTTAGTTTAATTTCAAGCAGCACATTAAAAAATAGAGTTTTAAATTGCAAGATCATTCGCTGTTCTGCTGAATAGCAGGGCAAAGCCGTCCAAATTTACGCAAAGGGGTAAGTAGGATGAAAAATCTCATGGTTATCGCGTTGGCGGTTATTTTTTTCAGTATATCTATGCCGAGTTTTGCGGAGTTCGAGGGGACGACTTATGTCCAGGACAATTATACAATGGCCCTCAATGTTCTCAGCAAAGACGGGGAAATTGCAGAGCTGGAGTTCTGGTTCAACCCGTTCGGAGATATCCTTCAGGAGGCAGAAGCATTTAAGGTGGGTTTCACGGTTTACGAAAAGACAGGGCGTGAATCTGTCGTTCGGATGCCGGGCGAATACCTGGTGGGGGAAAATTTCGGATTTTTTCCTGATCCGCACAATGGAAATAGCAGCGTTTGGTGTATCCTTGGCAAGGAATCAAAGATTGGATGGACAATCAAGTCCAACTACGATTCCGATAACCCCAAGCCTTCAGTGATAAGGGTTGAGGTTAATAATATCCAAGCAAAAAAAGACCGGAATTGGTTAACTTTATATTCCGGTATCGAGATGTATTTTAGCTTCACCACCGTAAAGCCGGACGACCTCAATTTTAACGGTGTACCCTTTGAATTAGAGGACGTGTATATCCTCTATACAATGTTTTTCGACATAAGGACAGACAATATTCATTATTCCCAGGAGGACTTGAATTTCCTTTGCGACATTGACGGAAACAAGATATTCGAAACGGCCGATCTTGACTGGGCCGTTAAAGTCTTTTTGGCGGCATCGCTGAAATTTGCAGGAAAAGCGGTTCCCGTTTCATGGGAAGAGCAGCTTTTAAGCAAATATCCTGGAGAAGTTGAATCGATTAAGGCTTTCGTTGGGATGTTAAAGGAAAAAATGCGCGTTCAGACAGCGGTTGAGGAAACTGCCCCGCGACAATTCTACCTCGGCCAGAACTACCCCAACCCCTTCAATCCGTCCACCACTATTCCGTTTTCCCTTTCGGAATCGGGAAATGCAACAGTCGAAGTCTACACGCTATCCGGACAAAAGATCAGCACTCTTGCGGATGACTGGATGTCGGCCGGATTACACTCCGTCGTATGGAAACCCCTTTCGGCTGTTGCCAGCGGCGTATATTTCGTACGCTTGCAGGCAGGCCAACGGAGTTTAACCAAGCGGATTTTGTTCATGAAGTAAGTGAAACAGACCCGTCTGGAAATCTCTCTCTTCTGTTATAGAGGGGGGAGGTTTTTTATATTAAAAAAGTGTCAAACACGGAATAGCGTGCCAGGCACCTTAAAAATTCAAGCGTTGATTTTTTAGAATAGAATATAACCGAATAAACTGACAAAAAATCCTATAAGGCCGCCGACTAAAACTTGGGCCGGAGTATGGCCGATTTTTTCTAATAGATGCGGGTAACTCTTATCAAGCATCTGGTCTTCGCCTAAATCCTTGACTAAGAGATTGAGAGTTTGGCCGTGCTGGCCAAGGTAGCGGCGGATTCCGGTAGCATCGCGGATGACGATAACCGCGAAGATAAAACTTAAAGCGAAAACAGGGGAAGAAAGTCCGAATTCAAGAAGAATAATTGTGGCCAGAGATACGACCATGGCGCTATGGCCGGAAGGCATGCCAGCGTAAGAAAGGATATTTTTAAAGCTGAATTTTTGCCTGTTGGCCTTAAAAAAGTATTTAGCTGATTGGGCGATTATACCCGAGATGATCGGGAGAAGTAAGACGTTATACATATTTTTATGAATTTCTAATTTCTAATTCACCTAATTTCTAATAAAAGTTAAAAATTCAAAGCTCAAATGCCAAAATCCAAAATTATTTTTGACATTTGGATTTTAGATTTGATTTGTCATTAGTCCGCCAGCTGGCGGATTGACATTTGGATTTTTATTAGGAATTAGAAATTTTAATTTAGGAATTTTATTATACATCAAGGTTTTCCACTTTCTTGGCATGCGTCTGGATAAAGTGCTTGCGCGGAGCGACATCGTCGCCCATCAGCATATCAAAAATTTTATCCGCCGCGGCCGCATCTTCAACCGTTACCTGTTTTACAATCCTGGTTGCTGGGTTCATAGTCGTTTCCCAAAGCTGGGTCGGGTTCATTTCTCCGAGACCTTTGTATCTTTGGATATTAATTCTGTTGGAAGTTTTCTTTTTTACTTCTTCCCCGCCCTGAGCTTGCCGAAGGGCTTCATCTTCTTCTTCATCCGTTTCATTGGTTTCCACTTCTTCAACTTCCGCTTCGCTTCCGCCGAATTCTTTTATTATTTTTTCTTTTTCTTCATCGCTATAAGCGTATTTTATATTAGCGCCCTTTTTAACCTGATAAAGCGGCGGCTGGGCAATATAAAGATTGCCGTTTACGACCAACGGATTGAAATGTCTGAAGAAAAGGGTTAAAAGCAGGGTTCTAATATGGGCGCCGTCAACATCAGCATCAGTCATGATTATAACCCTATGGTAGCGCAACTTTGATAAGTCAAATTGTTCGTCAATATTCGTGCCTAAAGCGATTACTAGGTTTTTAATTTCATTATTAGCGAGCATCTTGTCCAGCCGGGCTCTTTCCACGTTAAGGATTTTGCCCCGCAAGGGGAGAATCGCCTGGAATTTTCTGTCCCGGCCTTGTTTCGCCGAACCGCCGGCTGAATCTCCTTCCACGATATAGAGTTCGCATTCTTCCGGATGCCGGCTTGAACAGTCGGCTAATTTTCCCGGTAAAGTCATGCCGTCCAAAGCCCCTTTTCTTAAAATAGTAGCGCGAGCCGTGCGGGCGGCAATGCGGGCCTGGGCCGACAGGACGCATTTGCCGATTATGGCTTCAGCTTCTTTCGGGTGCTCTTCCATAAAGATTAGAAAAGCGTCGCCGAAAACCTGTTCCACGTAAGTTTTCATTTCGGCATTACCCAATTTGCTCTTGGTCTGGCCCTCAAATTGCGGGTCAGTTAATTTAACGCTGATAATGGCGGTTAAACCTTCCCTAACATCATCGCCGGTTAAATTTTCCTCCTTTTCCTTAAGGAGATTATGGTTGCGGGCATAAGAGTTGAGGGTTCGAGTTAAGGCGGTGCGAAAGCCAATTAAATGGGTCCCGCCTTCGGGGTTGTTTATATTATTGGCAAAGGCCATGATCGTTTCATTAAACTGGTCGTTATATTGCAAGGCCACTTCAACTTTTGAGCTGTTAACTTCTTTTTCCACGTAAAAAACCGTTTCATTTTTTACAGTTTCATCGCGGTTCAGAGCTTTTATATAGGATTTAATCCCGCCTTCAAAATGAAATTTATAATCTTTTTCCCTGTGTCCGGCCCGCCGGTCTGACGCCCTAATCGTAATGCCTTTGGTTAAATAAGCTTGCTGGCGCAGGCGGTCAAGAATTTTTCCCCAGCTGAATTCAAGTTCAGTAAAAATCGTGACATCCGGCTTAAAGGTTATTATGGTGCCGGTTTTTTTACTTGCGCCTATAGGCCTTACTTTTTTTAAAGGCTTGCCCTTTTTATATTCCTGGACCCAGCTTTTTCCTTCCCGATGAACTTCGGCTTTAAGATATTCGCTTAAGGCGTTTACCACAGAAACGCCGACGCCGTGAAGACCGCCGGAAACTTTATAACCTCCGCCTTCGCCGAATTTACCGCCGGCATGCAGTTTAGTTAAGACGGTTTCCAGAGCGGACAAGCCGGTAACTTTATGCCTATCAACCGGAATGCCGCGGCCGTTATCAATCACTTCTACCTTGCCGTCCGGCATTAAAGTAACCCCGATTTCCGTAGCGAATCCGGCCATGGCCTCATCAATGCCATTATCAACTACCTCCCAGATTAAATGGTGGAGGCCAGTCGCGGAAGTTGAACCAATATACATTCCCGGTCTTTTGCGGACCGGTTCCAGTCCCTCTAAGACCGTAATCTGGTCAGCGCCGTACGCGGATTTTTCCATTTTTTTCCCCATAGAATTATCTTTTGCCATAAAATATTGTGATTTGTTTATGTTTTTTAACTTAAAAAGCCCTGATTTTGGGCAACCTTTTTCTATTAACATTTTAGCAAAAATACAGGGAGTTGGCAAGGAATATTTTTTTGCTTTTTTCCGGTGAAAGAGGTAAAATTAAAAAATGGCAGAAGAAGAAAAAAAAGAGCGGAAAACATCTTTCCACAAAATTTTTTTAGCCTCCATTTTATTAAAAGGCGTTGACGGCATTTTGGAAGTAATAGGCGGTTTTTTGCTATTCCTATTTAATTATGGAGACATAAACCGGTTTGTATTTTGGCTGGTCAGGCGAGAACTTAGCGAAGATCCAAAGGATATTATCGCTAATTATTTAGTAAACGCCGCCCAAAGCTTTTCCCTAGATCTCCAGTTGTTTTTAGCTTTTTATCTTCTTTTCCATGGTCTTATAAAAATAATTTTAGTAATCTCGTTGTGGCAGAAAAAGCTTTGGGCTTATCCGGCGGCCATTACTTTTCTTTTCTTTTTTATCCTTTATCAGCTTTATCGGTTTAGCTATAGCCATTCCTGGTGGTTAATCTGGATGACAATTTTTGATATTTTGATCATTTCCCTGGCGCAAAGGGAATATAAAAATTTAAAAAATAAGGAGAAATAAAATGGCCGTAACCGAAAAAGGTTTAATTTTTTTGAAGATTTTTTATTTGACGTTTTTCACAAAATATGCTATCGTAATAGCAAATAATCAAATAAATTTTATTATCAATGCAAAATATACGATTAAATAAAAAAATAATTTTAGTCGCCATTATTTTTGCCTTTGGCTTGACCATAGCCGGTCCGAATAAGGTGGAAGCCGCTTTTGGCCTTGATCCCAGTTTTAAGCAGGTAAAAACAGCCGATAGCACAGCGGTTTATTATTTAGACCACGGGCGCGGGTTTAAAAAGGCCTACGTTAATGCTAAGGCCTTTTTAGCCTATGGCAATAAATGGGAAGACGTAAAAATAGTCAGCCAAGCCGATCTTGATAAATGGCTGGAAATGCAATTAGTAAAGGAAAAGGATAATCCGGCTGTTTATTATATTAAAAACGGGAAGAAAGTTTTAATTGAATCAACCAGGGATTTTGCTAATCTGGGTTTTAAATTGGAGGATATCGTTAATTTAGATAAAACTGATTTAGAACAATACGCGTCCTCAACTTATGAAGATGTTAAGTTAATTGTTTATAAATTGGTTGACTATGAGTTAGTGAAAACGAAGGCGAGTTCGGCGGTTTATTATATTAAAAATAAGCTCAAGACGCCGATCAAATCGGCCGGGGATTTTATTAAACTTGGTTTTAAATGGGATGATATTAATCTAGTCGAGGAAGATGATTTAAACGATTTGGCTGCTGGCAGCTATGGAGAGGTTGGTTTGGATGCGGGTTTGACTTCGGCTACAAGCAGTCTGGCTGTTTCTTTGGGTTCGGATAGCCCCAAAAGCGGCGGCAGTCTGCCCCTTTCTTCTACCAATAATTTGCTGGCGATTTTCGATTTAAAATCAGAAGCCGGGCAGTTAGAGGTGAGCCGTTTAGATTTTACTTTAAAAGGAGTATTTTCTGAAGAAGTCTTAGCTAATATTTATTTAAGTTACGAAAATAAAGTTGATTTGGGGGTTGTCCCGGCGATAAACAAAAAGATCGTTAGTTTTAATTTTGGAGATAAACCTATTATTATCAGCCCGGCGGAAACAAAAAAAATTTATTTTTGGGTTGATTTAAATAGTTGTTTGGATTGTGCAAACCATAATTTGCAGATTGCCATTAGCCAAGCTTCTGATATTAGTTCTAGCGGCGTAATCAGCGGTAATTTCCCAGTAACGAGTAGCTCTCTAAATTTAGTCAACGCTTCGCGCGTTTTAGGCCAGGTTAAAATCGAAGAGCTTACGGTCGGTGGAGCTAACCAGCAGGCGATTATTGGCGAGCCAGAACAGATTCTAGGCAAATTCAAAATAAGCGAAGTTTCCGGGAATGAAGATATTTTGGTAGATAGTTTGACAGTTAGACTCCAGGGTTCGGCTTTGTCTAGATATTTTTTTAGTTTGGCCCTGGAAGATGGAAAAGGGAAAATCGTCGCTCAAGCTAATTCAATCGGCGAAGATGGGCAAGTTTTGTTTAGTCTTGCTAACTATAAAATTAAAAAAAGTTCGGAAGAAATATTTACGGTGTCAGCTAGCCTTAATGAAGGCGATGGCCGGAATCTTAATCTGGCTGTAGCTAAGGCTAGTATCGTCGGTTCAGCCAATAATTTTGGGCTCAAAGTTAGTTATTTAAATATAGAAGAAAATATAGGTATCGTCAGGAAGAACCTGGGGGTGGTGGCTAAAAAATTAGAAGCCAACAAGAAAGTTTTTACTGAAAAAACCGGCACTATTATCGGCGTATTTGAAATTAGAAACGGCAACCAAAAGATTTATCTAGATAGTTTTGATTTAAGTTTAGTGAAGAGTTCCGGCGCGGCTAGTTTGGATAAGGAAATTTATATGGTGGATTATGATACTGGTGAAATTTTAGGCCAGGCGAGCGGTCAGGCTTTAGCGAGTGGCCGAGTAAATATTAATATTCCCGATAAGGTGCTTGAGCCCAAGAAGAGTTTAACCTTAGCTTTTATAACTACAATGCCAATAAAATTGCAGGACGGCTATACCTATCAGCTGGTTCTTAATAAAGTAAATCACCGGACTGAAAACAATATTTTTTTAGCTAACGCGATTGACGTTAATGGAGAAATTTTTAAAGTTATTTTGTCTAAAGTCTCAATCTATCCCAACGATAGTCTTACCGGGAAAATTTACGCGAAAGGTCAAACCAAGGTCGTGGTCGCCAGTTTTTATCTGGAATCTTCAGCCGGAGATGATACTGCCATAACCGGCCTGTCTATTAACAAAGGCAGCGCCGGCGCCGGTCTTACTTATGATAACGGTTTTTCTAATTTAAAAGTTTATCTTGGCAGCAAGAGAATTACTACTATCGCCCAGCCGGATAAGAGCGCTTATAGTTTCGAGGATTTTTCTTATAAGTTGCCGGCTGGGAAAAGAATAGAGGTAAAAGTTTATGTTGACACAATTAAGGATTTAAAAATAGATAAAGCCGACCTGCAAATTACCGGTTTAACGGCGCGGGGTTATAGTTCGGGCATAGATACCGAAGTCTCCGGTTTAAATGTTGCCAGCCCCGCCGTTTCTTTTATCGAAGCCAAAACGCGGGTTGAAGCTACGGCGGCCGGCCGGATAATTATAAATAAAAAGGACAACATCGCCGCCAGCTTTAAAATAACCAATAACGGCGGAGAGGCCTTAAAGTTAGATTATTTAACGATTAATTCTTCCGGCAGCGGGTTTTCTAACGGCGCCGGCTATAGCAATTTAAGGGTCGGGAAAGCTTCTGACGGCAAAAGCATCAGCGGCAAAATTTCTAAACCAGTAACCGGCAGCAATCGGATTAAGTTGAATTCCTATGTTTTAGAGCCAAGCCAAGAATTGCTTGTTAATATTTACGTTGATACCAGCGCTACCGTCTCTGCCGGCAATTTCAGCGTTTATTTAAGTAATCTTGAGGCTTCGGGGAAAACTTCAAAAGTAGCGGCGAGTATAAGCGGTTTGCCGACCGCGGAGTTAAACATTACGGTAGTGGCGAATTAAAGCTTAATTTTTCAGATAATACCAGGGTGCGGGGGAAGTTAAATCCCCGCACTTTTTTTGTCCAAAATTTAATATTAAGGTAAAATAAAGATAGCTCATTAATTTTGCTCCTTATTTCTCCATAATTTTTTATTGGCAAAAAATTCAAGCAAAAATAAGGAGAGAAAAGATGTGTGGATTATGCGGATTATGTTTAGGGACATTTTTCGGCCTGCTTGTTTGGGGATTTTTTACCCTTATTTCTGATTTTACCTTCTGCCCTTTTTTGGGGCTTATGTCGGGCATAGCGGTGGGCATAACTTTCGTGGAGGCGAGAAATAAAAAGGAGGTCGTTTGCTGGATGTTAGGGGCAGTAGTCGGCATGATAGCGGTTATTTTTGGTGCCATCTTGTTTTTACCTTTTACTGTAAGTTTCACTATTGGGGCAATCATTACCGTAGTCGTGGCCATAATTCTAGGGGCGAAACTATAAGGTTAGGTTGAAATTCGAAACCTAGCCTTTTTTCTTGCCGAAAATTAAATATTTAGGTAAAATGGAAATAGAGATATGAACCCCGTTAGAAGTTTTATTTGGGAAAGATAAAGACGGGGATATTCAAAAAAACATTATGTTTCAACAAACAACATCAAATGCGGATAAAGCAACTTTTAACGGGGTGAACAAATTATTTTTATACAATACACTCACTAGGAAAAAGGAAGAATTCAAACCGATAAAGAAGGGCAAAGTCGGCTTATATACCTGCGGACCGACGGTTTATAATTTTGCCCATATCGGCAATCTGCGCACTTATTTGTTTGAAGATATCTTGAAGCGCGTTTTGTTTTTTAACGGCTATGAAGTTAAGCATGTTATGAATATCACTGACGTCGGGCATTTAACCGGCGACCGCGATATGGGCGAAGATAAGCTGGAAAAAGGCGCCGCCAGAGAGGGGAAAACCGCCTGGGAAATAGCGAAGTTTTACACAAAAGCGTTCAAAGAAGATTTGGATAAACTAAATATAATTCAGGATGATATTATCTGGCTGAAAGCTACGGAAACCATTCCGGAGCAAATAGAATTAATAAAAAAGCTGGAAAAGAAAGGTTATACCTACAAAATTAGCGATGGGATATATTTTGACACTTCGAAATTTAAAGATTATACAAAATTATCCCATCAGCCGTTAGCGGCTTTGCAAGAAGGGGCCAGGGTTGAAAAAAATCTGGAGAAAAAAAATTCAACTGATTTCGCTTTATGGAAATTCTCGCCCAATCCGCCAGCTGGCGGAGAAAAAAGGCAAATGGAATGGGAATCTCCCTGGGGCATCGGCTTTCCCGGCTGGCATTTAGAATGTTCGGTTATGAGTATGAAAGGATTGGGAGACCAGCTTGATATCCATTGCGGCGGGATTGACCATATTAATATCCACCATACGAATGAAATCGCCCAATCCGAAGCGGCCACTGGCAAAAAGTTCTTTAATTATTGGCTGCACGGAGAATTTTTAAATATTTCCGGGGGCGAGAAAATGGCGAAAAGCCAGGAAAATTTTTTAACTTTAGAAAACGCCTTAATTAAAAAGGGGATAAACCCTTTAGTTTATCGATTTGCGGTTTTACAAACCCACTACAGAAAACCGATGGAGTATAGCGAGAAAACGATAAAAAATGCGGAAAATGGTCTAGAACATCTTTATAATCAAATCAGGGAATTGGGTGATAAAAAGGGAAAGATAGACGCCGGTTTCAAGAGCAAATTTTTAGCGGCCATAAACGATGATTTAAACATGCCGCAAGCCCTGGCCGTGATCCAGGAATTATTAAAATCAGATTTGCCGAAATTGGAAAAATTAGCAACAGCTTTGGATTTTGACAGGATGTTAGGTTTAAATTTAGGCGTAAAAGAGGAGAAAATTCCGGCGGAAGTGGAGGAATTAAAAAAACAAAGAGAAACCGCCAGGCGAGAAAAAAACTGGAAAGAATCAGACAAACTGCGCGATAAAATAGAAAGCTTAGGTTATATAGTTGAAGACACTAAAGAAGGATCAAGGGTCTTCAAAAAGTAGTTGCACCTTTCGTGAAAGGAGGAAACTTGGCTAGGTTCATTGGGCGTCCAAACCATTTACTTTGGAGGGCGAGAATGTTTCGAACAAGAGCTTTTTTATGCGCTTTGTACAGGGCGGCTTTCGCTGCCGCCAAGACCGAGGCCGGGGGAAGGAGGTGATCCTAGTATTGCCTCCTGTCAGCCCCGGCTGCCAACCAAATCTAAGCCAGATTTGACCAGGAGACAATAGTTTCGCGAGCCGGGTGTCTTATTTTTGATGCCCGGCTTTTGTTATAAAAACGCTTCGCTAGGATCTGCTTATTTTCGTATGGTAGTTATTTTATTTAGAATTCGTTATAATAGTATATTATGGACCCCGTTAGAAATCTTACTAGAAATAAATGGATAAAAAATATTAAAAAATAAATTAATATATTATTATGGAAAAAGAGAGTAACGAAATTTCTAACGGGGCGAGGAATTTTTGGTTAAAACTAAAAAAACCGATTTACGCCCTGGCGCCAATGGCCGGGATCACGGATTCGGCTTTTAGGCAGATTTGTAAAGACTTCGGGGCAGACGTAGTTTATTCGGAAATGGCTTCGGCCACCGCTTTAGTTTATAACCCGGCCAAAACCCTGGAAATGCTTAAATTTAGCCCGAAGGAGCGGCCTTATGTTGTCCAGTTATTCGGTTCTAATCCTGAGCATTTTTCTAAAGCCGTGAAGTTGATTGAAAAAAAAATAAAACCGGACGGGATTGATATAAATTTTGGCTGTCCGGTGCCGAAAGTCGCTCGCCAGAAAGCTGGGGCAGAATTATTCAAAGATTTAAAATTATCCCGTGAGATTTTAAAAACCGTTATTGCCAATACCACTTTGCCGGTTTCGATTAAAACAAGGGCAAAAGTCGGGGCAATTGATATTTTAGAGTTTTTAAAAAATGTTTCTGATTTAGATATAAAAGCGATTATGATTCATGGCCGGACTTTCTCCCAGGGTTTTTCCGGACCGGTTGACTGCGAGATTATAAAAAAAGCCCGCCAATTTTTTAACGGGATAATTCTAGCTAACGGCGGGGTAGGTTTAAACCTCACCCCCGCCCCCTCTCCTAAACAGGAGAGGGGAGTTAAAGATTATTGCGATTGGCTGTTAGACAAAACTGGTGCTGATGGCGTTGGTATTGGCCAGGGGGCGTTGGGAAGGCCGTGGATTTTTGAAGAAATCAAAACCTCACCCTCCGCCTCGGCAAGCCTTCGGCCCGCTTCGCCAAAGCTCCAGCGAGGCGAGCGAGACGGGCCGACCCCTCTCCTAATTAGGAGAGGGGAGAAAGGGGAGAGGTATATATTTAAAATTATTTTAAAGCATGCCGAGCTGGCTTATAAATTAAAGGGCAGGTGGGGGATAATAGAGATGCGGAAGCATTTATGCTGGTATATTCAGGGCTTGCCCGGAGCCAGGAAATTGAGGGAAGAGTTGGTAAAAGTAGAAAGTTTAGATGAAATTAAAAAAATCTTTGCAAAAGGCAAAGATTAGATTTAGGAATTAAGATTTAAGAATATAAATAGCAAGGAGACTCATAATTCGTAATTCTTAATTCATAAATCTTAAATCCGCATTCGTTAGAGCCATTTTTTCTTTTCAAAAAATAAAAGCATCCCTAAGCTGCAGATCAGCATGATGGCAATAATAATCCAAAAACCGTTTTCAACCCCTGCGAAAGGCATGCCGTTTATAGTATTCATGCCAAAAATCGCGGCCAGTAAAGTCAGGGGGAAAACAATTACGGAAAAAATAGTTAAAGTTTTCATGATGTCGCTAATTTGGTAATTGAGCAGGGACTCATTAGTGGCATGCAAAGCTTCAATCATTTCTTTCTGGTTTTCCAGGAATTCCCAAATTCTTTTTGAATGCTCAACCAGCCGGTAATAATATTTTTTTATTTCTTTTTCCGGCACCAAACTGCTTTTCATCTCCGTTAGGCCTTTTAGAATGTTTTTGTGATTCTGCATGATTTTGCGAAGATTAATTATATTGCGCTTCAGGGAAAGAATTTGCGAAACGGCTTCTTTCTGATTTTGGGAAAAAATAATTTTTTCCGCCCGTTCAATAGCGATGCTGTTTTGGTCCAGAAGGGAATAACAGGAGAGCATTAATTTCTCCAGTAATTCATAGAGAAGAATAGCCGAGGATTCAAACTTATAAGTTAGAAGAGAATTATCCTCTTTCCGGCAGAGATTGAAAAAATTATTCAGGGCGGCAAGGTTATTGTTATGCAGGGTGATTAAATAGCCATGGCCGACAAAAAAATCGATTTCTCCGGCGTCGATACCGCCATCAGCCAGAACCGGAAAATGGAGGATTAAGAATAAGTAGTCTTTGCCCGGCTCAGCCATTGGCCTCTGCGCCGTTGATTTCGCCAAGGAAGCCTGCAGATGTTTTAAATCAAAATCATATTTTTTCCGCAAGAATTCCACTTCTTGTTTGCCGGCATCAGCGATATTTAACCAAATTAGTTTTTTATCCGTTGTTTTAGGGCTGTCAATGGCTACTTGTTCGATGTTTTTTGAAATTTTTTTATAGTTAGGCATATTTTATGAGACTGTGGATAAATAATTGTTAATTCTATTATAACATAGATTTGCCCCATTAGAAATAATGTCTCGCTGGAATTTATAAGTAGGGGTATATGTTTTGAGAAATTAAAGTATTATGCTATAATAAGATTGTTCTTAAGGGAGGCTTCCCAAAGGACTATTTATAATTAAAAATAAACGTATGTTTGAAAAATTTATCCATTTTATTAAGTACAACAATGCCGTGGTCTTAATTATCGCCCTGGTCCTCGTTCTTGGCACAAGCGCTTTGGCTTCGGATGCCGGTCAAGCGGCTATTGGCCAAAAGCAGACTACCGTAGAGGGGGTGGACAATACCTTGCTCCTGGCGGCTAATTTGGATAATTTTGATATGGATTATAAGGTGGAAAAGATAGAGGAAGACGAGGGAATGTATTATGTTACCTATACCTATTTGGATTTGGTAAATGAAAATAACGCCTGGCAGTACCAGCTAAAAGAAAATACCCGCCGCATTTCTAAAGAAAGCGCGGGGGATTTAGGCGTTTATCTGGCTGGGGAATTAAAGGAAGAATATGATGCCAGAATTAAAGAATTAAAACAGGCGCAAGCCGAGGCCCAAACTAGCGGGGAAGGAAAGAGAGTGGCAGTGACAGAATACAGCGGTTTAATCGGCGCCAGCCTGGACTTAGCCGCTAAGGTTTTCCCGGGTTATGAACCGGTAAAAACAGAAGAGCTAGAATCGCCGGTGATGGGAGAGTCATTGCGCCAGCTGCAAAACGGGGAAGTGAATACGGCTGCTTCCGGCCCAGATAATCTAACCCAGGTTTATCAAAACTATGTAGAGGAAAACGACCCGGATGCTGATAATGTTTTTGGCGCTAGCGACAATTGCCCGGCGATTTCTAATTCGGACCAGGCGGACAGCGATAGCGACGGCATCGGCGATGTTTGCGAAACCGAAGAAGCGGTAGCCGGCGCGGCAGAAGAAGCCGGTACGCCAGCCGCCGATGAGCAAACCGTAGAAGTAATTGAACTGCCGGCGGAAGAGGAAGTAGAAAATACTGAACCAGCGGCAGAAGAAGAAACTGCGGCAGCCAGGGAAACAACACCAGCCGAAACTCCGGCAGAGTAAAAAAACAGGATGATAAATTAAAAATTATTGGATTTATGCCCAACGATTTTCGACAGACCGTAAATTTAAAGGAAAAACCTAAATTTAAGGCCAATTCCAGCCGGGCGGAAGGGATTGATAATGTTTTTAATGATTCCGGAGAAGAGTTCAGTAGAATTAACCGGCCAAAAGAAAGGAAAGTTAACGAATCCTTAGCCAGGCGATTGGCCGCAGTCTTTGCCCTCATAGCGGTTCTTGTGGCCGTTTATTTTTTGTTTTTAAGGAAAAGCGGAGGCGAAGAAAATATGGTGAAGGCCGGAAATTGGTATGCGGTAAAATTGGTTGATGAAGAAATTTTTTACGGCCAAATTAAGGATACGGCCGCGGATCCGGTTATTATCGAAAATGTTTATTATAATTACGACCAGCAAAAAAGCGTCCAGGCCGTTCCGGAAAACGGTAATTTGCGCTTAGTAAAAAGGGGAGAGGAAACTCACGGTCCGGACGGGACTATGAATATCGTCCGTTCCCAGGTTTTATATATGGAACCCCTGAAAAAGGACTCAAAAGTTTTAGAAGCGATTTTAAATTATGAAAAATAAACTCCTACGAATTACGAATTTGTTACGAATATACAAATTGCGGGCGGAATAGTTTGTTGCGAGTTTTAAATATTATGGCCGATAACAATGCTTTACAATTGAAAAACTTGGAAAGTGAGAAAATAATTGAAGCAAAGATTAAGGAGGGGGCAGGGGAGGCGGGCAAAATCGAGGTGCCGCCGCCAGTTGCAGAAAAGGAGATAAAGCTGGAAAGCAGGCAGGAAAAAATTATTGAAAAAGAAGGAGGAGGAACGAAAGAGCAGCCGAAGACAACCCCGCCCGCGGGGTTGATTGATATTGGCGAAGCCGCGCAGGCGATAAGGGAAAGAGAAAAAGAAGTGGGAAAAATACTGGAAGCGGGAATGGAGGAAATTTATTTAAGCCTGCCCGCGGACAAACAAGCGGAATTTAAAGCTAAAGGCGAGGAAACAATAAGGGAAATAAACAGCTTATTGGGAAAAGCTAAGTTTAAGGTTGAAAAAATAATTAGTTTAATAAGAAAATGGCTTTCCCTTATCCCCGGGGTTAACAAATTTTTCTTAGAGCAGGAAGCGAAAATTAAGGCGGACGAGATTATAAAACTTAGAGAGCGATAGAAATTGATAATTTAAAATTAAAACCATGGATTACGGCTTTCCCCAAGAAAATATTTATTCGCCTCAAACCAATCTAAATTTAGAATTGGGTCCTTGGTTAGTTTATTTAATTTGGGCAATTGTTATTATTTTTACCCTGCTTTTAGTAGCCAGGCTTATTAAGTTTTTTTATAACCGGAACCGGGCTTTTGACCATATTATTTTTTCCGTCCGGCTGCCTAAGGAAAGGCCCGGGGAAAAAGAGGAAAATTTTGACGTTCAGCACCTGCGCGAAGAAATCGCCAAGGGCGAGACGGTTTTTGCGAGCGTTGGCGGTTTGCGCGCGCAAAGAGGGATTTTAGCCTGGCTCTTAGGCCGCGAAGACCATTTTTCCTTTGAAATCGTGGCGCGGGAGAAAAAAATCTGCTTTTACGCGGTGGCTCCCCGAAAAATGGCCCGTTATCTAGAACAGCAGATTAACGCTCATTATCCGGAAGCGTTAATTGAGGAAGTGGAGGATTATAATATATTCACTCCGCGCGGAGAAATTATGGCCGGTTCTCTTAAAACCGACCGCAATTTTATTTTTCCAATAAAAACCTATAAAAAGCAGGAAACCGACCCGATGAATTCAATTATTAATGTTATGTCAAAACTGGAAGCGGATGAATCAATCGCTATCCAGTATGTGGTTCGGAGCGCTAAAGGCGTCTGGCATAAAAAAGCCGGGGCCATAGTTAGGGAAGTGGCTTCGGGCAAATCCATGGCCGAGGCCCTAAGATTAAACCGGGTGACAAAAGTAATTTCCGCGGTAGGTAATTTAGCCCAGCTGGCTAAGCCGCCGACGGAAGCGGAAAAGCAGAAACAACTTGGCATGGGGAATAAAACTTCAGCTCTGGAACAGGAGATGCTTAAAGAGATAGAGGAAAAAAACTCTAAAGCCGGTCTGGATGTTAACTTGCGAATCGTGGTAAGCGCTAAAAACAAGGGGCAGGCGGGGATATTTTTAGACAATATGGCGAGCGCTTTGCGCCAGTATAATTATTATGAATATGGCAATAATTTTAAAAATAAATTAGCGAGAGGCAATCAAAACAGGATAATCAACGATTTTATTTACCGGCGGTTTCAGGAAAAATTAAGCTTTCTCCTTAATACCGAAGAATTGGCTTCGCTTTTCCATTTTCCCTTAAAATATACAGAAACGCCTAATATCCTCTGGCTGACGGCTAAATACGCGCCGGCTCCGCCTAATGCTCCGGACGAAGGCATAATTTTAGGAGAAAATGTTTACCGCGGGGTAAGGAAAGAAATAAGAGTAAAAAGAGAAGACCGGCGCCGGCATTTCTATGTTATCGGCAAGTCCGGGACAGGCAAATCGCAGTTTATGGCGAGCTTGGCCATCCAGGACATAATAAACGGGGAAGGAGTCGCCGTTTTAGACCCGCACGGTGACTTAATCCAGGATATTCTTTGCCGCATCCCGCCCGAGCGGATAGAAGACGTGGTGCTATTCTCTCCGGCGGATTTAGAGCGGCCCTTGGCCTTAAATTTAGTGGAATATGACCCTCGTTATCCGGAACAAAAGACTTTCGTGATAAACGAGATGATAAAGATATTTGACAAGCTCTATGACCTAAAATCCACCGGCGGCCCAATTTTTGAGCAATATATGAGGAACGCTTTGCTTTTAATTATGAGCGATCCAACCACGGGTTCAACTTTAATGGAAGTGCCGAAAGTCCTTTCTGACCCCGTTTTCAGGAAGATGAAATTAGAGCATTGCAGCGACCCCACCGTAGTTGACTTCTGGAAGCAGGAAGCGGAGAAAGCCGGGGGCGAAGCGGCTCTGGCTAATGTCGTGCCTTATATCACCTCGAAACTTACCCAATTTATTTCTAACGATACGATGCGGCCGATAATCGGGCAGCAGAAAAGTTCATTTAACGTCCGCGATATTATGGACAGGCAAAAAATTCTTTTAATTGATTTGTCTAAGGGCCGGGTCGGGGAAATGAATGCTTTCCTTTTGGGCATGATTTTAATCGGTAAAATTTTAATGTCCGCCCTGTCTCGGACCGATATACCGCTTTCCGACCGGAAAGATTTTTATCTCTATATTGATGAATTCCAAAATTTTACCACTGATTCAATCTGCTCCATTCTTTCCGAGGCGAGAAAATACGGCTTAAATCTAATTATCGCCCATCAATATTTAGGCCAGCTTACAAAAAATAAAGATACGACGATTAAAGACGCGGTTTTCGGCAACGTCGGCACCTGGGCCTTATTCAAAGTCGGGTCCGATGACGCCGAAATTATGGAAAAAGAATTTTCTCCGGTCTTTAATCAATATGACCTTATTAATGTTGATAAATATACGGCTTATGTAAAGCTCCTGATTGATAACGCGGCCAGCCGGCCTTTTTCCATGAAGACCTTATGGCCTTTGCCGGGCGAAGCGCGGGAAGACATAGCTGGCCGGATAAGGGCCTTATCACGCCTTAAATACGGCCAGGACCGGAATATAATTGAAGCGGAAATTGCCAGGAGGGCGAAAACAATTTAAATAATCTTTAGCCGGCTTGTTCTAGTCTGGCTAAAAATGTTATAATGAAGATGCTATATGTGGAGAAAAATATAGCATCTTTTTGCTGTGGGAAAATTGCATTGTCATTGCGAGGAGGAGCGAAGCGACGACGAAGCAATCTAACGAATATTTATAATAGTATGAAGGAGGAAAAATACTATTACGTGTATATAAACACCAACAAGTGGAATTCAGTTCTATACACCGGAGTAACCAACAATTTATTGAATAGAAACTATCAGCATAAAATTCAAGAAAACAAGCAAAGTTTTGCCGCTAAATATAAAGCAGATAAACTAGTATATTACGAAGTGTTTAATAGTATAAACGACGCTATAACCAGAGAAAAGCAGATTAAGGCCGGCTCCAGAAAGAACAAACTAGAGTTAATAAAAAAGATTAACCCAAAGTGGCGAGATTTAGGCGAAGATTTGTAGTTCGTGAGATTGCCACGTCCCGCCTGCGGGCGGGACTCGCAATGACGTAAAGAATGATGGACAAACAAATATTTAAAAACAAACTAAAGGAGCAATTAAAGCAAATCGGCTGGCGGGCTATCACCACGGTTATTTTAACTCTAACCGCGGTGATTACCGTTTGGGCTTATGCGGCTTTTACCGAACCTTTGGCCGGACCGAATAATTCAGACCAAGATTTTCTCCAGAACATCTTAGGCGCTAATAACAATGATAATGATTTTGACTCTTCAAATGTTGTGTTAAATAAAGATGGCAGTATTATTGAAAGATTGGAATATGTCCAGGGTCAGGGCTCAACTACTCCTACTTGCGGCAACAGCGTGCTTGAAGCTGGAGAAAACTGCGATGATGGCGGGACTTCTTGGACCTCTGGCGCCTGCGCTGCTGATTGCTCAAGACGGAATTATTGGAGCAACCCCATGATTCAATCTGAAACACCATTTGCTAGCAATGTAAATAGCATTTGCCAATTGCACGGCTTTAATTCTGTCGCAGGCGTTTCTTATTCTTCCTTTGCTAGCACTATAGATTCGGCTGGCGGCTTTGTTACACAGATTAGCTTTCTTTGCGGGTATCCTAATAACCGTTTTTATAGCAGTTCATATATTACTTCTTATTCTCTTTTAGTTACCACCGGTTTTCTCTATACCGGAACTAACTACGTTTGGGCCCTATCTACCTCTTCGTCCCAAACTGCTTCTGTCGCCGCGCTTCTGACTTCATCTACGATAGAAACTTATACTTATAACCCATGGACTTGTTACACCTATTACTACAGCCTTAGTAGCTCATATAAAACTTCTTTCCGTGTATCCCAGCTTTGGTGTGCTGACTAATAATTAGAATTTAGAATATCAAATACTAAATTAGAATGGGTGACTATAGTCCCAAAAACCAAATCAAAGAACAGGCTAAGCAAATCGGCTGGCGGGCCATCACCACGGTTATTTTAACTTTAACCGCGGTTGTTACGGTTTGGGCTTATGCGGCTTTTACCGAACCCTTGGCCGGGCCAAATAATTCTGACCAGGATTTCCTCCAGAATATCTTGGGCGCTAATGATAACAACAATGATTTTGATTCCTCTTCGGTAGTGGCTAATAATGAGGGCAGTATTATTGAAAGATTGGAATATATTCAAGGTCAGGCTTCAACCACGCCGACCTGCGGCAATGGAGTTTTAGAAGCGGGCGAAAATTGCGACGATGGTGGCGTGAGTTGGACTGCCAGCACCTGCGCTGGTGATTGCTCAAGACGAAATTATTGGAGCAACCCCATGATTGGAGATGCAACTTTTGTCAGCCAAAGTAGGGCGGACTATTGTCAGATGCTTTCTTTTAACAGTTGCGCAACTTTTAGCCTTAATGGTGGGGCAGTTAATCAAATTTGGTGTACGGACTAAAGAAACTAAAAATTAAAAATGGATAAACAAATATTAAAACAAAAACTCAAGGAGCAAGCCAAGCAAATCGGCTGGCGGGCAATTACCACGGTTATTTTAACTCTAACCGCGGTGATTACCGTTTGGGCTTATGCGGCTTTTACCGAACCTTTGGCCGGGCCGAATGATTCAGACCAAGATTTTCTCCAGAACATCTTAGGCGCTAATAACAATGATAATGATTTTAATTCCTCAAATGTCGTAGCTAATCTGGACGGAAGTATTATTGAGAGATTAGAAGGTATAGCTTCTTCTACTTGTGGCAACGGTTTAGTGGAATCCGGGGAAGGTTGCGATGATGGCAGCACGAGTTGGACTGTTGGCACTTGCGCTGGGGACTGCTCAAGAATAAATTATTGGAGCAATCCCAGGATTGGCATTCATCTTATTGGGCATGACTCTTATATTATGAATAGTTTTTGCCAAATCCATAATTTTAATAGTTATACCACATTCAGCAGCACTTCTTCTTTAACAAACCAAGCTTCAACTAGGACTTCTTGGTCATCTTTTGATTGTGCTACCTACCTATATAGTATTTTAAATTATTCGCTTAAATCAGATTTATCCAGTTTTACTTCAAAGAGTCCTTACAGCACTTTGCTGGCGGTTATAACGACCACGGGTTGTAATGGGTATTCTGATTTAAAAAGCAGTTCTTATGATGTGTATACAAATCAAATCTGGTGCGTTGATTAATCTTAAAGATTAGGCATTAAGGAGTAAGAGATTAAAAATTAATTAATGACTTAAAACAAAAACTCAAGGAGCAAGCCAAGCAAATCGGCTGGCGGCTTGCCAAAAAGGTAAAAATTTTGTAAGATAATAAGGTAGAAATTATAATAAAACAAAAAATATGAAAAACAAAAATCAAGACCAAAATTCCGATTTTTTCAATGATTTTGGCGATGACCAGGGAACAAAGGGCGGCTTATTGGACGAGGGAGAAGAGCTTGACCTTGAAGCAAGAGGTTTTTTGCTTGAACCCGAAGAAGGTAAAAAAAGCAAGAAAAAAGAGAGGAAAGAGAAAGACCATGAAAAAGTAGTTATTAGCCGGGCCAAAGTTATTCTTATAAAAAGACTGCTGGAAAATGTTAAGGAAAATAACGATAAGCTAGTAGAAATCCTGTCGGTTTTAGCCCCGGGCGATGAAGAGACCCGCATTGGCATCAGCCAAATAGGAGAGGAAGCTGAAGATGACGAAATCACGCCCCAGTCCGGGGAAGAGGCCGGAAAAATTATTGAGGGAGTTTTTGACGGGGAAAATATGATCGGTCCGGACGGAAAGCAATACAGCGTGCCGGCTAATTACGCTTCCAAATCTAAATTAGTGGAAGGCGATATTTTAAAACTTACTATAACCAATAGCGGTACTTTTATTTATAAGCAGATCGGGCCGATTGAGAGAACGAGAGTGTTGGGAGAGCTAAAGAAGGACAATGACGGCGATTTTTTTGTAGAATCCGAAGGGGTAAAATGGCGTGTGCTTCCCGCCAGCGTAACATATTTTAAGGGCAATCCGGGCGACGAAACCGTTATTTTAATTCCGAAAACCGGAGAAAGCAAATGGGCGGCGGTGGAGAATATAATCAGGAAAAGGGAGTAGTTTTTGTATGTCGGATATTAGATGCTAGTTTTTAGCTTTTAGAACTATTTATAAAAACCACGTATTTCCGGGAAGGTCGTGGTTTTTTGTATCCTTGATTTATTCTAATTTAATGGTAGAATGTAAAAGTAATAGGAGGTTTCCAAAACCTATTTTTAGTTTTTTATTTTTTATCTTTTATTTTTAAAAAATGGCGACATTATATAGAAAATACCGGCCGCAAAATTTTGCGGAAATGGTCGGGCAAAACCATATCAAGGTGACGCTGGAAAACGAAATTCAATCCGGCCGGATTGCGCATGCTTATCTTTTCTGCGGACCCAGAGCCGTGGGCAAAACGACTTTAGCCCGGGTGATTGCCAAGGCGGTTAATTGCTTAAAAAGAAAAGAAGGGGAGAGCGAACCGTGCAACCAATGCGAAATTTGCGAAGAAATAACGGTTGGCCGGAGTCTGGATATTATGGAAATAGACGCGGCTTCCCATACCGGTGTGGATAATGTTCGGGAAAATATTATTACTTCGGCCCGCACCGCCCCTTCCCGCTGCAAATATAAGGTCTTTATCATTGATGAAGTCCACATGCTTTCTATTTCCGCTTTTAATGCCCTGCTTAAAATCATTGAGGAGCCGCCGGCTAATGTTATTTTTATCCTCTGCACCACCGAAATCCACAAAGTCCCGACCACGATTATTTCCCGCTGCCAGAGGTTCGATTTCCGGCGGATAGGCGTTAATGACGTAGTCAGAAAATTAAATTATATTGTAAGCAAAGAGGGGATAAAAATAGATAAAAAAATTCTTGAGTCAATCGCCAGAAAATCTGAAGGGTATATGCGCGACGCGGAAGGGCTTCTCGGCCAGATAGTTTCTATCGGTGGCCGGGAAATTACGCAGGAAGAAGCGGATTTAGTCATACCGCGAAGCGATTTGGACGAAATTATTAACCTCATTGGCTATTTAATTAAAAAAGATGCGGCCAATGCCGTAAGGTTAACCAATAAACTAGTGGACGAAGGGGTTAATTTGTCCGCCTTTATCTCCGACTTAATTGAAGTTTTAAGGAAAATAATGCTTGATAAAATCAGCGCCGGCAACCTGGCGCTGGAATTCGGCGAAACTTTAGAAATAAAAATTAACGAGGTTTCACGCGAGCTTACCTTAGAGCAGCTTACTTTTTTTATAGAGAGATTTATAAAAGTAAAGAATGAATTAAGAGATAGCTTTATCGCCCAATTGCCCATGGAACTGGCTATTACCGAACTTTGCCTGGTTAAAGAAGCGGCTGCCGCCAGAAACGTCCCGGTTGCCCCAAAATCATTTTCCGGAGCGGCCGTAAGGCCGATTTCTAACCCCGGAGCCGCCTCGGCTAACATGAGTTTAGAGGAAATAAAAAACCGCTGGCATGAAGTTTTAGCCCGGGTAAAACAGCATAACCATTCCTTATCCTTTATCCTCCGGGTCTGCCAGCCCCAGGACATAGCCGGCTGCGAGCTCTGCCTGGCTTTTAAGTATAAATTTCACAAAGACAGAGTAAGCAATATCCAGGTAAAGGGATTAGTAGAAAATATTTTATCTGAAGTTTACGGCCAGCCTCTTTCTATCCGGGCCATAATTGATGAGAGTTTAGAGATAAATGGCGGGCAGGGGAATGGCCAGGGGGTTGAAACTGAAAATTCCGGTCCGGAGCTAAAAGACGCGGAAAGCGCCAGCAAACCGGAGAACGGCAATATGTTAAATGACCTGTTAAAAACTTTCGGCGGAAGGATTGTGAAATAACAGTTAATAATTGACTTTTAACAATTAACAAAATCATTCAGGGATCGCCCGCCTTCGTCCCGAAACTTCGGGACTTCGGCGAGGCGGGTCTAATAGCCAGCCTTCGCTAAAGCTACGGCTTGGTAAATATAAGATGGAAATAATAACTAGATAAAAAAATAATTAAAAATAAAACATAACCATTCGGGGATCGTCTAATGGTAGGACATCAGGTTCTGGTCCTGAGTATCGAGGTTCGAATCCTTGTCCCCGAGCACAGAAAGTTTAGCCCCAAGTTTGGGGCGAAACTTTATGAGTTTGTGGGATGCGGCGAGAACCTCTCCCCGTAAGGCCGTTAGGGCCGAATCGGCACCGAGGAGTCTTCGAATCCTTGTCCCCGAGCATAAAATTGGTGTTATAAATAAATAAGAAAATAAATATGCCCATCATTTTAACTGACGAAAATTTTGAAAAAGAAATCCAAAGGCCGGACAAAATGGTCTTAGTTGATTTTTATGCGACTTGGTGCGAGCCCTGCTCTATACTGGCGCCGATTTTAGAAAAATTGGAAAAAGAATTTGAGGAAAAAATTGTTTTACTAAAAGCTAATGTTGATGATACCCAGCTTAATGCCCAGAAATTTCAAGCGGATCGTATTCCGAGAGTAGTCCTATTTAAAAACGGCAAGCCCATAAGCGCTTTTACCGGGCTTATACCCGAATCCGCTATTAGGGAATGGCTGGAAAAAATGGTTCAAGGCAATATGCCGTCTTAATTATATGGAAGAAATAATTAAAAATTATTCGGAATATGCGGAGAAAAATGGTTTTCACTTGAATCCGGACGGAAAAACCGTTGCCAGAGTGATAAATGGATTATTGGAAAATGAAAAGAAAAAAGGCAAAAGATACTGCCCTTGCCGGGGATTAAGCGGAAACCAGGAAGAGGACTTAAAAAAAGTCTGCCCTTGCGCTTATCATAAAGAGGAAATTGCCAAAGACGGCAGATGCTATTGCGGGTTATTCACAAAGTAGTTTAAAGTATGAAATTTTTTATAAAAAAGACAGCTTGGTGGGTTTTATATTTAGTGGCATTTTTATCATTCTGTTTTGCCGTTAAATATTTTTCGGAGAAGAATTTAGTTTCCGCTTTTATCGTTTTTCCGATTTCAATGCTGGCTTACACAATTCTTATAATGAAAGACATAAAATTTCTTGGCTGGTTATCTTTTTTTACCATGGCTGGGGCGTCTTTCATGATATTCGCCGTTACGGGCGAACAAGTTGATGGCGCTTTCCCGAGCGGTCCGGACGAAAGAACGTTTTTATTGGCCTTTGCGCTAATTCTCTCTTTCCTTCTTTTTAACTCTATCTTTTGGGCTAAAACAAAACGAGGCTGGAAGAAAGCGATAGCTTTGATTTTTATAGTCTTATCGGTTTTATATTCATTGCTATTCGGGCTAAGCTCCCCGACCTATTATCAAAATTTTATCTACACGCGGATCTTTATATTAATTCTTCTTATTCTTAGCATTTTTTTAATTAAAAAAGGCGGAAAAGTTCAAAAAATTCTGGGGATTTTAGGCATATTTTTATCAATAGGCGCGCTCCTTTTAAGCGCCTTGCTGTTTGCCGGCCGGACCTATCCGCTTGAAGAAAAAGAGAGAGGAGAAGTTATCGCTTTTCTTGAACCGAAAGCCAAAGAAATGTTTGATTACTATAATAAAGAAGATTATAATAATTTTTGTAAATATTGCGGGTCGCAATTAAAGTATCTTTTTGTTACAAATATTTCTCCCTTGATAGAAAGGAGAAAAGCATCCGGCCCGTATACGGACTTTGGCGAACCCAAAGTTAAGCGCGAAATGGGCCGTTATTATGTGGAATATCCCGTAAAATTTCAAAATGCAGAAAATCTTTTCTATATAACGTTCGTGCTGGAGAACATTTCTCCCGACGCCACTATCTTTGGGTTTGAAATTTCTGACAAGCAAGAGCAGTAAAATAAAAAAAATTAAAATAATAATCTTACGCATTTGCGCAAAGAATACCAAAAAATATCGGACTTATATAATTTAGGCCTGATAAAAAATGTTGCCTGCTTGCGCCAAGGGCTTATCGTTCCTAAAGCAGTTATAGAAACGCCAAAAGGGAAGTTTATAGTTTCCCAACATAAATTATCAAACAAAAAAAATATCATCAGTAAATCCGAAACGTCTCTGCGATACGAAATCAGTTTGCTGGGAACTTTAAAAGATTTGCCTGTCCCGCATTACCTAAAGTCCGTTAATAATAAATTTATAGAAAAATTTGGTGATCGCTGGCTGACTGTAAATAAATATATCGAGGGTAAAAACCCGAAAACGATAACTCCGGCTATGGCCCGCCAATTAGGCAGTTTTCTCGGAAGTTTTCATAGAAAAGGCAGAAACTTTAAAAAGATAATAAAACAAAGACGGAAATTCTATGATTTAAACCCGAAAGTGATGAGGGAAATGCACTCTTCTGTTAAAAGGCAAAAAAACAAAAAATTAAGGGCGGTAGTGGAAGAAGTAAAAGCTGGGGTAATAGAAAATTTTCCGCCTCCTAAATTACCGACTGGACCGATACACGTTGACATAAAACCGGAAAACGAACTTTTTTTCAAAGGAAAATTAACAGGAATCGTTGATTTCGGTAATTTTTACATCGGCACCTTGATGGTTGATTTAGGCAAAACCATAATGTGGAATTGCTGCCGGAACAAAAAAATTGATAAAAAACTTTTAAAAGAATTTATCAAGGGCTATGGAAGCAAGAGAAAACTAGGGCTGAAAGAAACCCTCTATTTAAAAAAATCAATCCTTTACGCCATTTACAGCCATATCTGGGTGGATTTATACCATATACCCTTCAAATACGTGCCAGAATCCTATGTTTTGTCTTTAGTTAATAATTTTTTGCCAGTAGCGAGGAAGATTATTTTAGAGGCCAAATAAATTTTATTTTTTGTCAAAAAAACCGCTTAGAGGACTTGTGATTGTCCAAATAAGCGGTATTTGCTTCTCCCGGTAAATTACGGCCTTTGCATTTCAGGGCCCTGCCACGGGAGATCGTGGGGATCATGTTGAGGGCGGAAAGGCCCGCCCCGAGGAGCAGATGTGGGGTTGTGCTGAGGCGGAAAGGGGTGCAAAGAGACGGCGAGATCAACACCTTTTTTGCCCACTTCTCCACCCTGATTTTTGGTTGCGGTAGCTTTTTTGTTATCCATCGTACCTCCCTTTTTTGTGAAAGGTTGAATTTTATTGGATTAAAATATTTTAGTATAAAATTAATTTGCTGTCAAGAGGAACAAATTTATGTTATAATCAAGGCATGAGCAGAGAATTGCGACAATCAATTTTAATTTTTTGCCTCTTGCTTCTTTTCTGGGCAAGCGGAGCCGTAGTTGATACGGCTTTGTGGGGGCATGAAACTTACCGCACGCCAGACTGGCTAGTTAAAAATCTGCATTTATTCTGGCTGGTTTTAAATCAATTTTTATTGCCCTTGCTGGTTTTACTGGTCATAAAGCCGAAATTAAATACCCTGATTTTGTATTTATCCGCTTCCTTTTCCGGCAGCGTTTTATGGGATTTAATTTATTCCGCCTTAACGCGCGGAGAACTAATCAGTAATAGCCTGGAAAGATGGTTTACGCTTGATTTTTTAAATTTGGTAATCGGGATAGGGGAATCACAGGCAATTTATTTTCATATTTTCCGGCTCTTAGCAAGCGCCGCGCTATTTTACTGGCTGTATCGCCGTTTAAAAAAAGAGCATTTTGTTTCTAATCAGAAGATATGATAAAATATTACTAAATATGGGGGAAGAAAACTTACAAAACAAAAGTCAGGAAAAGGAAGCAAGTATAAGCCGTTATCCGTCTAACAAAAAACTAGCTTTGGGGTTATGGCTGATTGAGAATAGGAAAAAATTCAGAGCAGCTTTGGTTATATTTCTCGCCTTAGTAGCCGGGGTTTCCTGGTCTTATACGATTTACGGCTTTGCTTATTATCTTGCCAAGGGAATGAATGAGGACGAAATTTTAGCCAGGCAGATTGTCCAAGACCAGGTGGTTGGGCATGATTATATTTTAAAACTGGCGCCAACGGACCTTATTTTTTCCTCGCCGCAAATTTTTAAGGGCAATGAAGATAAATATGATTTTTTAGTAGAAATAAAGAACCCTAATTTAAGGCACTGGGCGAGTTTTAGCTATTGCTTTTTTGCCAACAGCAAAGAAGCGGATTGCGGCGAGAGTTTTATTCTCCCCGAAGAGACAAAAATCGTTTCGGCTTTGGCCAAAACTTTTAAATCAAGGCCAACCATAGCGACTTTTTCCGTAAAAAAAATTACCTGGTTAAGGGTTAACCCGCGCCAGTTTCCCAACTGGGAAAATTTTCGCGACGAGCATCTTAATATTGCCGTGGAAGGCGTAAAATTCACCCCGGCCGCGGAAAGCGGCTTGTCGGAAAAAGTAAATTTAAATAACCTGGAGTTCACTATTACCAATAAAACCCCGTTTAATTACTGGGAAGTCCCTTTTAATATTCTTCTTTACCGGGGGAGTTCAATCAGCGGCCTAAACAGGTATACCGCCTTAGAATTGATGTCAAGAGAAAAGCGCAAGGTGGAGATGAGCTGGCTGGGCGGCTTAAGCGCTTCTGATGATATAAAAATTGTTCCGGAAATTAATATCTTTAAAGATGGTATTTATATTAAATACGAAGGAGGAATAGGGGAGGAGAAATAGAATGGGATAATTGGGATCCTTGGGATTCTTAGGATTATCTCAAATGTCTCAAAAATTCCAAGAGTCTCAAAAATCATACATACAACAACCAATGTTTAATAAAATATCATTATATTTAAAGAACTTTGACTGGATATTGTTTTTCTCCGTGTTCTTGCTGTCTTGTTTCGGCTTAGCGGAAATCTACAGCGTAGCTTTGGGCCAGGAAACAGTAAGTTTGCTTAATTTTAAAAAGCAGATTTTTTTTATCGGCGTCGGGGTTATGCTTCTGTTTTTTTTCTCTTTTCTGGATTACCGCTTTTTAAGGAACTCAAGCCATTATCTTTATCTTCTGGGCACCGCCGTCTTAATCATTGTCTTGATTTTCGGGGAAACGGTAAGAGGCACGCGCGGCTGGTTTTTTTTCGGCACCTGGAGTTTCCAGCCGGTGGAATTTATAAAAATTATTTTAATCATATTTTTGGCCCGCTTTTTCTCGGTTCTCGCCACTCAATTAAGGCCCTGGAAGCATCTTATTCTGTCCGGTGCGGGCGGATTGCTCTTTGTAATCCTAATTCTTCTCCAGCCTGATTTCGGTTCGAGCTTAATTTTACTTTTAATCTGGCTGGTGATGGTGATTATGGCCGGCTTCAATAAAAAGCATCTTTTGATCATCGCTTTAATTCTTTTAACCGTCCTGGCCGGGCTTTGGATGTTTTCTTTTAAAGATTACCAGAAGCAGCGCGTCCTTACTTTCCTGGATCCTTCCTTTAGCCCCCTGAAACAAGGTTATAATGTCGCTCAGGCCATAATCGCTGTCGGCGCCGGCGGACTTACCGGCCGGGGCATAGGTTTCGGCTCCCAGTCCCAGCTTAAATTTCTCCCCGAGGCCCAAAATGACTTTATTTTTGCGGTTACTTCCGAGGAATTGGGATTTTTTGGCGTTTCCCTTATGATTTTTTTCTTTGCCGTTTTCTTTTACCGGTGCCTCTCTAACCTTAACAAAGTAAACAATGATTTCGGCATATTTTTTATTCTAGGCGCCGTGGGCTTGATTTTTATGGAAATGTTTATTAATATTGGTATGAACATAGGAGTTTTGCCCGTAGTGGGGATTTCCCTGCCTTTTGTCAGCTATGGCGGCAGTGCCATATTTTCCGCCTTTATTTTAGTGGGTATTATAGAAAGCATTATAATCAGGTCAAAAATTAACTACTAAACCCCCACGAATTACAAATCCTTTACAAATTTACGAATTCCATTAAAAACGTTCCAAGATAATATTTGTATATTCGTAATAAATTCGTAATTCGTGGGACAATAATATGACTAAACAAATAAAATTAGAAGCTACAGCAAGAACCAAGAAAAAGGGGGAAAAAATAAGGAAGGACGGATTTATTCCGGCGGTTTTATACGGACCGAGCACGGAGAGCAGAAATTTGAAAATAAAGAAAATCGATTTTGAAAAAAATTTCGCTTTAGCCGGGGAATCGAGCCTGATTGACCTGACTATTTCCGAAGAAAAACCGGTTAAAGTTCTGATAAAGGAAGTGCAGAAAGAGCCCTTAAAAGACGCAATTATCCATGTTGATTTGTATCAGGTGGATATGAATAAAGAAATCACGACTGAAATTCCTTTGCATTTTATCGGCGAATCCGAGGCGGTAAAGGAACTAGGCGCAGTTTTAGTCAAAACTATTGATAGCGTGGGGGTGGAATGTTTGCCGGGAGACTTAGTAAGCCATATTGATGTTGATCTATCGACTTTAAAGAATTTTCATGACGCCATAAAAACAGACGACTTAAAGCTGCCGGCCGGGATGAAGCTGGTTAATGAAACGAATGATATTGTGGTTAATGTGATAGAACCGAAAGTTGAAGTTGAAGAAATTCCGGCGGAAGAAGTTCCGGCCGAGGGCGAAGAGGCGGAAGCGGGCAAAAAAGAAGAGGGAGATGAAAAAAAAGAAGCCGAAGCGCCGGCCAGGGGAGGCAAGAAAAAAGAATAAAACTTTAAATAAATCCCGTTCTAGGATGCGGGGTAAAAGGAGGATGGTTATAAGAGATCTCAAAAATTCTTCCGTTTCTGAAACGAAAGAGAAACAAGACGGCAAACCCGCCGGTCCAAATTGGCGGATTATTTGCTATGTTTTTATTATCATATTCTTAGTCCTTACTTTTATAACTTTTACTTATTTAATCACTTTTTATCCTGATTTATTCAACCAGATAGGCCGTAATTTAAATACCTTAGGGAACAGCCAGCCAACGGAAAATATTTGTCCCGGCTGCTTGCCCCGTTCTATTGATGGCTATCCGGTTCCGGCCGGGAATGAAAATTTATTCCCAGTGGCCGTGGTTATAGACAACCACCCTGACGGACGGCCGGCCTTTGGCCTCAAGGAAGCCGATTTGGTTTATGAAGCCGAAGCCGAGGGCGGGATTACCAGATATTTGGCCTTTTTTGCCAGCGGAGAAGATATAGAAAAAATAGGGCCGGTGAGGAGCGCTCGGCCTTATTTCGCTGACTGGGTAAAGGAGATGTCCGCTCTTTTTGTCCACTGCGGCGGCAGCCCGGAAGCTTTGGTAAAAGTATATAAAGAGAATATTTTTGACTTCAACGAATTTTACCAGGGCTCTTATTTCTGGCGCGACGAAAAGAGGCCAGGCCCCTATAATGTTTTTACTTCCTCGGCCAATTTGGGAAAATATTTAGAAAGTAAAAATTTAACCGAAGGCAAATTTTTAAGCTGGCAATTCAAAGAAGAGGAGCCGGCAGGGCAAGAAACCGAAGATATAGAAATAGGTTTTAAATCTCCTGGTTTTGTGGTAAAATGGAAATATGATAAAATAGACAATGAGTATATCCGGTATCTGGCCGGAGAGATTCAGCTTGACGGCCAAGGCAATAGTGAAATCCGGGCGAAAAATATTATTATCCAGTCTGAAGAGTCAAAAGTGCTTGATAAAGAATTAAGGTTAAAAGTTGAAACTCTGGGCAAGGGCAAGGCCGTTATTTGTTTGGACGGCGGCTGCCGAGAAGGGGAATGGCAGAAGAGCAGCTCGGCCGCCCGCACCAGGTATTATATTAACGGGGAAGAGGTAAAATTCAATCCCGGAAAAATTTGGATAGAAGTAGTCAGACCGGAATTAGAAATAACTTATCCCGTTAAATAATCGCCAGCCGAATTTAGCATGAATTACTAATAAATTTAATTCATATGAAAAAAAATAATTTGACGGGGTTCACCCTGATAGAACTTTTAGTGATTATTTCTATTATCGGATTTTTAACTGTGGCGGCACTTTTTAGCTTTAATATCGTAAGGATGCATTCCCGGGATGCCATCCGGGTTGGAAATGTCGCTACCCTGAACCGGGCTTTGGCTATGTATATGAACGACCAGGACGGTTATCCAATTTCCTCCGGTGAATGCCTTAAGGCAACTAGCGGCCCGGGTAAAGACGTGCTGGATGCTGATGTAATTGTTGAGATCCCCCTTGACCCGCTTTGGCCAACAACCATACCGGCAAGCGTTAATGAAGACGGTTATGCCGAAGGCGCGGCCAGCAACTTCTGCTATTATTATATGGGAACAAATCAAAATTATTATATCAGCTACTACCTTGAGTCAAATTCAAAATCGGGCTCAGCCGGCATTCATGTCACCACTCCGGCCGGAGCGCAAAATTAAATAAAAAAAGGAGCGAATGGAAAATTTAACTGGTCTAAAATTAAGAAAAATAACTTTTATTATTCTTGTTTGCTGCTTGGCGGCAATTTTTTTTTCGAGCTTTAATCTGATTATTGCCAAAGCTCATGATGTAAAAAGAAGGGCTGATATAAAAATTTTGACCAAAGCCCTTGACCTTTACCACGATAAATACGGCGTTTACCCCGAGTCTGATGATGATCAGCGGGGGTGGGATTTAACTTATGACCCAAAGGCAGGAGAAGCCCGTTTTTTAACTATTTTAAAAGAAGAAGGATTTATGGATAAAATGGCGGCAGACCCGATGAATAACGCCACTTTCCTTTACCGCTACCAAAAATACCCGTCCGGCAGTTTCGGCTGCAATCAGTCTTTTTATATCCTGCAAATTTTGAATTTCGAATTGCCGACAGACAATACCGGACGGGGAATATGTCCGGAAATAAACTGGGGGGAAGATGCGCCGAACGGCTACACTATCCAGGCCTTTGACTAAATTTATATTTCTATAATTGCCAAACGGTTACGGCCGGAGAGGTCTTTTTTTATTTTAATTTCATTTTTAGGCAGCTCGCTTTGCGCGAGCTTTTTTATTTTTCCTGCCTGAGCGGGGTCTATTTCGCAAAGGATGGAAAAAGAAACCGGGTTTAAGCTCTTAAGCTGTCTGGCCTGCCTGAATAGCTCTTTATAATATTTTAACCCGTCCCTGCCCCCGTCCAAGGCCTTTTCTGGCTCATATTTGACGGTAGGAGAGGATTTTATCTGTGTTGGAGTAAGATAAGGAAGATTAGCGAGAATTATCATCTTGGAATTATGATTTATGAATTTTGAGTTAAGAAGAGCGGGTTTAAGCAAATCGCCGTGAACAAATTTTATTTTTCTATTAACCCCATGCAATTCGGCATTTTTTTTGGCGACAGAAAGCACTTTTTCCGAAATATCTACACCCAACATTCTTAAATCATAATTCTTAATTCTTAAATCTAATTGCTTCGCCAAACTTATTATAATGCACCCCGAACCCGTCCCTACATCTATTAGCGTCATGCGCTTCTTATTATGAACTATAAGATCAAGCGCTTCTTCCACCATCAGCTCCGTTTCCGGCCGGGGGATAAGAACATTTTTATTAACGAAAAAGTTAAGACCGTAGAATTCTTTTTGGCCGGTTAAATAAGCTACTGGCTCGCCCTTAAGACGACGGCTGGTTAATCTTTTATAATAGCTAGCCTGGTTATTGGTTAATTCTTTCTCCGGATAAGTAAAAAGAAATTCCCGGTCTTTCTTTAAAATATGGGATAATAAAATTTCCGCCTCTAGAGCCGGATTTTTAATACTGCCTTTTTTAAGCTGGCCTGTTGCTTTTTGCAGGGCTTGCTTTATGAACATATTTATGATAAGTTATTCGTAGATAGGGAGCCGTTGCTGGGAAAACCTCGCGAGTAATCTTCAATACCGGCAACGGCCCCCGATCGCGAATATTATCGCTCCTTTTTATAAATAGAGCTTGAAGCCGTCAGGATGGAAAAAAAGATTTTCTTCCCGCGAGGGATACGGAGTATAAAAACAGAAGCCATTCCTGACGGCTTCTTTTTTTATAATTTTTTTCTTACCTCCTCAACAATATCGCCAATTTCTCCGTCCATAATCCGGGCGATGGAATGCCAGGTTTTTGGGAGGCGATGGTCAGTGACGCGATCCTGCGGAAAATTGTAAGTCCTTATTTTATCGCTTCTTTCTCCCCGGCCGAATTGCTGCTTTCTTTCGGCTGATTCTCTCTCTTGCCTATCTTCCTCGGCTATTTGCAAAAGGCGGGAACGGAGAATCTGCATGGCCTTTTCCTTATTCTGATGTTGGGATTTCTGGTCCTGGCACTGGACGATTAAACCGGTCGGCAAATAAAGGATACGGATGGCGGAATTAGTGGTATTAACCGATTGGCCGCCCGGTCCGGAAGAAGCAAAAGTATCGATCCTGATGTCGCTGGGGTTTATTACCAAATCCACCTCTTCCGCTTCGGCCAAAACTGCGACGGTCGCGGTAGAAGTGTGAATCCGGCCCTGCTTTTCCGTTTCCGGCACTCTTTGCACGCGGTGGGTGCCGCCTTCGTATTTAAGATGGCCAAAAACGTTTTTACCGGAAACAGAAAAAATGACCTCTTTAAATCCGCCGATGCCGATACGGCTGGAGTTAAAAATTTCCGTTTTCCAGCCCTGCCGTTCGGCGAACCGGGAATACATCCGAAAAAGGTCAGCCGCGAATAAAGCCGATTCGTCTCCGCCCGCGCCGGCCCGAATTTCCATAATAACGTTCTTTTTATCCCGCGGGTCAGACGGCTTCAATCTAACCTCTATCTCATTTTTTAAATCCTCGTACTTCTTTTCCAGCTCCGCAAGCTCTTCCTGAGCCATTTCCTTCATCTCTCCGTCCGGCTCCTCTCCTATTATTTTTTCATTCTCCTTTATCCGGCCGTTTATTTTCTCCAATTCTAAAACCACCCCGACTGTTTCCTTAATTTCCGCATGCTGCTGGGAAATTTCGACTAATTTTTTGGGGCTGGATATGGCTTTCGGGTCAGCCAGCTGATCTTCAAGCTCTTTTAATTTTTTCTTTATTTCTTCATACATAGTTCAAGATGTTTAGATTGATTACTTGGTTTTTATGAACCCTTAATGCGAATGCCGCGAATTGCGAATACAGTATTCACGGCATTCGCATTGTAGCAGGAAAATTTAAGTCCGCAGGAAGGATTTGCATTGATGGATTATCTAAAGGCTTAAGTCCGTTCCGCATCTTTCCTGTTAAAAGTATTCACTTTAAAGGGTTGATAACCGTATAAATCCGTACATCTAAAATCCTACAATAAAAAAAGCAACTAGCTGTGGTAATTACATTCTATCATATCTAAGTCTAATTACCAGTTGCTAATTACTTTTTAAAGTCGCTATTTTTTATCTTTTTTTTCTGCCTTAACCGTAACTTCTTTTTTCGCCCTAACTTTAGCCTTAGCCGCTCTCTTAACCCTTTTGCCTTTGTGGGTCTTTGCCACTTCTGTTTGCGCCTTGACTCTAGCGTGGAATTTTTCTACCCGGCGGGCGGAGTCAACGAGTTTTTGCTTGCCGGTATAAAAAGGATGGCAGGCCGAACAAAGCTCGGTTTTAATTTCCGACAAAGTTGAACCGGTAACAAAAGTATTGCCGCAAGCGCAACTTACTTTTGCCTCTTTATAATATTTTGGGTGGATATCTTTTTTCATATTTTTGCCCTCTTTCGAAAAGGGGGTAGGGGGATTAATAAATAAAAAAGCACGAGAATTAAGTGCTGTTTAAATGCTAACATAAAATAAAAAATAAAGCAAGAAGTGGGTCAGGCACCATTCCACTATCGCTTGGCAACAGACAATGGCGGTTTTTTGTTATTTTATTTTTTCTGTTATAATAAGGGCATGACGAAAGTTGCCAATATTGCCAAAAACACTTCTTACCTGACCTTAGCTTTAATCATGCAAAAGGTCATTTCTTTTACCTATTTTACGCTTTTGGCGCGCAATCTAGGGCCGGAGGATTTAGGCAAATACTATTTTGCCATTTCCTTTACTACTATTTTTGCTATCTTTATTGATTTGGGCCTGATAAACGTTCTAACCAGGGAAGTGGCAAAAACTCAAGATAGGGCCAAAGAATTGCTGGGCAGTGTTTTAACTATAAAACTGCCTCTGGCCGCTTTAGCTTTGCTCGTGGTCGGAATAATGATAAATTTAATGGACTATCCGGAGATTACCCGCAATTTGGTTTACCTTTCTTCGGCCTGTATGGTCCTTGATTCTTTTACCACGACTTTCTTCGCCGTTATCCGCGGTTTCCATAATTTAAAATTTGAAAGTATCGCTTCCGTAATTTTTCAGCTGATTGTTATGGTTTTCGGCTTAACCGCTCTTTACGCCGGCGAAGGGCTTTATTGGATAATGGCGGCCTTAGTTATGGCCAGCACCTTTAATTTTATTTATTCTCTTTTTGTCCTTTGGCGGAAGATGGGGATAAAGATAAGGCTGATTTACGACCGGGCTTTGATAAAATTAATTATAAATATCGCCATACCTTTCGGCTTATATGCTGTTTTCCAGAGAGTTTATACTTATCTTGATTCGGTTCTTTTATCAATTATGGCCGGGGATAAATACGTCGGGCTTTATCAGATCGCTTTTAAAATAATTTTTGCTCTGCAGTTCTTGCCTATGGCTTTCACGGCCTCGCTTTATCCGGCCATGAGTTCTTATTGGGTCAATAACCGGAAGCAGCTCGCTGTTTCTTTTGAGCGGGCTATGAATTATCTAATTATAATTTCCCTGCCCATCACCGCCGGAACTATCGTTATCGCCGACAAAATTATTTTAATCTTTAAATCCGGGTTTGCCGAAGCGGTTCTGCCCATGCAGATTATTATCGCCAGTTTAGTTTTTATTTTTTTAAATTTCCCGATTGGCTCGCTTCTTAATGCCTGCGACCGGCAAAAAATAAATACTGTTAACATGGGAATCGTTACGGTCTTGAGCGTAATTTTGAATTTATTTTTAATTTCTAAATTCCAGGCCATTGGCGCGAGCTTGACGGTCCTAGCCACCAATATTTTAATGTTCATCCTAGGTATTTACTGGGTAGGCAAAATCATTGACTATCGGAAAGGGAAAATTTTTCTGGTTTTTTTGAAATCGCTTTTAGCCGCGGTTGCAATGGGCGCTTTAGTTTTATTCTTTAAGCCCTTGGTCAATATTTTTGCCCTGGTACCGGCCGCCGCAGCAGTTTATTTTATTCTCCTTTTCTTACTCGGCGGTTTTAGGAAAGAAGACATAATAAGCATATATAATTCCTTTTTAAATAAATCGAAGACAGAAAATGCCAAATAACCAAAAATCCAAAATTCAAAAATCAAATGTCAAATCAATTTCAAATGTAAAAATCCAAAGCTACTTTTGATATTTGGATTTTGGATTTGATTTGTCATTAGGATTTTGACATTTGTCATTTTATTAGAAATTAGAAATTGTAATTTGGCTTTTAATTCTCTACCATGAAAACCTTATTATTCACATTAGAATATCCTCCTTTCTACGGCGGCATAGCTAATTATTACGGCAATTTAGTTAAACACTGGCCGCAACCGGATGAAATTTTTGTTTTGGATAATAATAACAGCCGCTTGATAAAAAATTGGTCTTGGCCTAAGTGGCTGCCGGCTATTTGGCAGCTTAAAGAAGAAATAAAAAATAAAAAAATAGGCCACGTCTTGGTCGGCCATATTTTGCCCTTGGGGACAGTTACCTGGTTTTTGTCTGGAAAGATGAACTTTAAATATTCAGTAATTCTTCATGGTATGGATTTTACTTTTGCCTGCCGCAGCGCGAGGAAAAGATGGCTAACAAAAAGAATTCTTAAAAAAGCGGAAAATATAATCTGCGCCAATAGTTATACGGCGAAATTAGTGGAAAATTTTTTAGGCAGTAAAAATAAAATAGTAGTGGTTAATCCGGGAATTGCTAATCATATAACATATAACACGCAACACATAGCACGGCTAAAGAAAGAACGTAACCTTGAAAACAAATTTATCCTGTTAACCGTAGGGCGTTTGGTAAAGAGAAAGGGGATTGATATGGTTTTGGCTTGCCTGCCCGAAGCCCTTAAACAAGCGCCTAATTTAGTTTATGTTATAATTGGCGACGGGCCGGAAAAAGAGAATCTTAAAAAGCTTATTATTAATTTAAAGCTGGAGAAAAATGTCTTAATGGTTAATAAGGCCGGGGACGAAGAAAGAAATGCCTGGTATGGAAATTGCGATATTTTTATTATGCCGGCCAGGCAGATTAACGATGACTTTGAGGGCTTCGGTATTGTCTATTTAGAAGCCAATCTAGCCGGCAAGCCGGTTATTGCCGGAGATAGCGGGGGAGTAAGAGACGCGGTGGTTGACGGGGAGAATAGCTTATTGGTTAATCCGGAAAGTAAAGAAGAAATTACCGCCGCCATTATAAAATTAGCTAAAGATGAAAATTTAAGAAAAAAATTAGGGGAGAAGGGGAGAGAGCGGGCGATAGAAGAATTTAATTGGGAGAGACAAATCCGGAAGATATATAATTTAATTAAATAAAAAGGAAGCGTCTAAAGCATAAGAACGCTTCCTGTCATTTGGAGAAAAAAATCTTTATCTCCCTATAGACGAGAAAAACCCCTAAAACCAGGATCGAGTTAAACAGCAAAGATAAATCCAACTGGCAGTAAAAAGGAGACACCAACCCGAAAAACCACATAGCATAGTATACCGCCAGGCAGGTAAGCCCCAGAAAATAAAGGACTTTATCCTTTGCCGAAATACTTTTCTGCCGGATAGTGCCGCTGAAAATTATAAGCAACACCGATAGAATGAATAGGAGAAAGAGCCTAAAGCCCCAAAAATAAAAACAGGCGATTGTCATATTTTTTCCTCCCAACCCTTTGTGGCGAAGTCCAATATTATCCCGATGACGCAAAGAACGGCGCAAAGCAAAAAAGCGAATGGGAACACGGAGGGGAAATAAATGAAGTAGAAAAAAATTTCGCCCTCGTTGCCAGCGTACCCCAGTGTATTAAAGAACATTTCCATAGCCCCCCATTATCAGGATTATCGGGTTATCAAATTATTTACATATTAGTATATTCAAGCCAAAAGTCAAATGATTAGCATCATCATCCCAATTTATAACCAGGCGGATAAGCTGCATAAATGTTTAGATAGTATCTTGGCGCAGACTTACAGAGATTACGAAGTTATTATTGTTGATGACGGTTCAAGCGATGATGTCCAAAAAATTATTAAAAAGTACGAGGGCAAGTTAATTGTTAAATGTCAAAAGTCAAAAGTCAATCTAGGCGCGCCCGCGGCCCGGAATAGGGGATTTAGGGAAAGCAGGGGGGGGTATTTGTTTTTCTGCGATGCTGACGTGGTTTTAGCTTCCTGTGCCCTGGAAACGATGCTTATGGCCTTAAAAAGCCATCCGGAGGCCGGCTATGCCTATTCCTCTTTCTTTTGGGGCAGAAAACTTTTTAAATTAGGGCCGTTTTCGGAAGAAAGATTAAAACAGATGCCCTATATTAATACTATGTCCTTGATAAGAAGGGAGGCTTTCCCTAAAGGGGGCTGGGACGAATCAATAAAAAAGTTCCAGGACTGGGATTTATATTTAACCATGCTGGAAAACGGCCATAAAGGTTTCTGGCTTGATAAAGTTTTATTTAAAATCAAGCCGGGGGGGACAATAAGCTCCTGGCTGCCGTCTTTTACCTATAAACTCCTGCCGTTTCTGCCTAAAGTTAAAAAGTATAAAGAAGCGTTAAAGATAATAAAAAGTAAACATCATTTACTCTAAGCCTATGTTTAAAAAAATAATATTTTTTGTCGGCCTCTTGGCGGTTTTAGTTATTGCCACCTCGTTAGTTCTTTCCCTATCCAACGCAAAAAGGAAAACGGAAATGATCAAAATAAACGGTGCGGAGATTAAAGTTGAAGTTGCCAAAACATCGGCCGAGTACTACCAAGGACTATCCGGACGGGATGATTTGTGCCAAAATTGCGGCATGCTTTTTGTATTCGCCGACAAAACGGAAAGAACCTTTGTTATGCGCGGCATGCTTTTCCCGATAGATATTATCTGGATTGACGGAGAAAAAATTGTTAAAATAGATAAAGATCTGCCGCCACCGGTTTCTAATTCCGGGGATGGCGGAGAATATAAAAGCGGCCAGCCGGTTAACTATGTTTTAGAAGTAAAAAGCGGTTTCTGCCGGGAAAATAAGGTAAAGATAGGGGATAAAGCAGAGTATTTGAAATAAGCGAAGATGAAAAATTTATTTGACAGGAAAACCGGACAAATAATTTTAGTCATATTCTTAGCGGAATTGTTTTCAATTTTTGCTTTTTTGCTGCCTGATTTTGAGAAGGCCGCTTTTTTTATTATCGCCGCTTTGGTCTTAGCCTTATCATTAATCAAGCTGGAATATGGCATTTTAATACTTTTGGCGGAATTATTTATCGGGTCTAAGGGTTATCTATTTTATTTTGAAGACGGCGGAACAATAATTTCTATCCGCCTCGCTTTATGGCTTATTGTGATGGCAGTCTGGCTGGGGAAATTATTAGCCAGCTGGATAAGAAACAGACAACGTCCTAAGTTAGAACCAAGCGGAAAGAATACTTATTTTTATTATTTTATTATTTTATTTTTATTCATTGCCTGGGGGATAACTAATGGTTTCCTAAACCATAACGGTTTCGGCAATACCTTCTTCGATTTTAACGGCTGGCTTTATTTTATCTTAATTTTTCCAATTTATGATTTTCTTAAAAATAAGGAAAATATTTATGATTTAGGCAGGGTTTTTCTGGCCGCTATAATTTGGCTAAGCGCCAAAACTTTTTTCCTGCTTTTTGCCTTTTCCCATATTTCATCTGACATAATTTTGGATCTCTACCAATGGGTGCGGACTACCGGAGTCGGCGAAATAACACCGGTTGAAGGCGGCTTTTACCGCATATTTTTCCAGTCGCATATCTTTATCCTTGTCGGTTTCTTCATGCTCTTGGCCTTCTCTCCCTATTGGCCGCCAAAAAATAAAAAATTATTCATTATTTATTATTCATTATTTATTTTATTCCTGTCCGTTATCCTCATAAGTTTTTCCCGCAGTTTTTGGATAGGCCTGGCAATCGGTCTTTTATTTTATTATCTGATTACGGTTCTAAGAGAGAAATGGAAAGCTGCTCTAAAAATATCCGCGGTTCTGCTGGTTGCTGGAGCAGCCGCCATAATCTTGGCTTTAATTATTGTTAAATTTCCTTATCCTGCTCCCTTAGGCGGTTTTAATGCCGCTTCGCTTTTTTCCAACCGCTTAAGCAATCTAGGAGAAGCGGCTGTTTCTTCCCGCTGGCAGCTTCTGCCGCCCTTATGGACCGCCATAAAAAAGGCGCCAATTTTAGGCTCCGGTTTTGGCGCCACCGTTACTTATGAATCAAAAGACCCGCGGATCCTGGAGTCCAGCCCAACCGGGGAATATACAACCTACGCTTTTGAATGGGGCTGGCTGGATATCTGGTTAAAGTTAGGATTTTTCGGTTTATTGGCCTATTTATTACTTCTAGCTAAAATTATATATGACGGTCTTTTAGTAAAAAGCAGGCTGGGACTTGGCCTGGCTTTAGGACTCATAGTTATCGTAATCGTAAGTTTTTTTAGCCCCTATACCAACCATCCCCTGGGAATCGGCTACTTAATAATCGCCGCGGCGGCCATAGAAAGGCTTAAAGCCGGTAATAGTCTTGCCTAATTTTTTGTTATGCTGTATATTAAAGATTATGTTATTTAATTTTTCCACATGGCATGTCATGTGTTGCATGCTATGTGCTATATGAAAATATGCCTGACCAAATAATATCTCAAGACGGTTATGACAAATTAAAAAAAGAACTGGATTGTTTAACAAACGTCAGGAGAAAAGAAATCGCGGAAAGAATTGAGAAGGCTAAAGAGTTGGGGGATTTAAGCGAGAATGCCGAGTACCAGGATGCCAAAGACGAGCAGGCTTTTAATGAAGGCCGGGTTATGGAAGTAACTAACCTCCTTAAAAATCTAACCGTCATTGAAAACGACCATGAGAAAAAGAGCGGAGTGGCTATGGGTTCAAAAGTATTGGTAAAGAATAACGGCGGGATAGAAAAAGAATATATGATTGTAAGCTTTAACGAAGCTGACCCGATAGCCGGAAAAATCTCAAACGAATCGCCTTTGGGCGTGGCTTTTTTAGGCAAAAAGCAGGGGGATAAGGTAAGGGTTAATACCCCTAAAGGCGAAGCTGAATATGAAATTATAAAAATTGAATAAACCACAAAATTCACATTTTCATCTTGGAGGGAAAGATGTTAAAAAAATTTTTGTTTTTTTTGATTGATTTTTTCATCCTTCCCGTTGTGGGCCGCTTGACCTATATAATCTCTGGGTATTGGCCCCCACTTCATTTGGATGACGGGAGACCGAAAAAATAATTTGAAAAGTGCAACAAAAAGAGCCGCTACCGCAAAGCGGCCTTTTTTCTTTGACTTTTAGATAAAAATGTCTTAAAATATTAATATTAATTAACGTATTAAATTACTAACTATATGCCTGATACCAACAAGGTAAGCGAATATGAAGAAAGAATAAAGAAACTGGAAAATCTTAAAAAAGAAGGAATTAACCCGTATCCGGCAAAAACCAAAAGAACGCATCTAATTAAGGCGGCTCTTTTAGATTTCGCCAAATTGGAAAAGGGAAAAGAAAAAATCTCCCTGGCCGGCCGCTTGCGCAGCCTGCGCTCCCATGGCAATCTGACCTTTGCCAATCTGGAGGACGAAAGCGGAAAAATCCAGATTGCCGTTTCCAAAAAAGAAATCGGGGATAAAAATTATAAAATTTTTGAAAAATTTATAGATATGGGCGATTTTATTGAGGTGGAGGGGGAGTGCTTTTTAACGCATAAAGGCGAGAAAAGCGTTTTGGCTAAAAACTGGAAGCTTCTGGCTAAAGCTCTAAGGCCTCTGCCGGATAAGTGGTCGGGCCTTAAAGACGAAGAAGAACGATTTAGAAAAAGGTATTTGGATATTATATTTAATCCGGAGGTAAAAGAAATGATAGGGAAAAGAGCTAAGTTTTGGCAAGCAACCCGCGAATTTTTAATTAAAAAAGGATTTTTAGAAATAGAAACTCCGGTTTTAGAAATTACTACCGGCGGCGCTGATGCCCGGCCGTTCATAACTCACCACAACGCCTTGAATTTAGACGCTTATTTGCGCATCTCGGCCGGGGAACTTTGGCAGAAAAAATTAATGGTCGCCGGCCTGGAAAAAGTTTTTGAAATCGGCCGGATTTTTAGGAATGAAGGCATGGATTCGGAGCATCTGCAGGATTACTCCCAGATGGAATTTTACTGGGCTTATGCCGACTACGAGGAGGGAATGAAACTGGTGGAGGAAATGTATAAATATATCGCCCAGGAAGTCTTCGGCACGCTTAAATTTAAAATCAGGGGCTTTGAGGTTGACTTAAGTAAAACCTGGGAAAGATATGATTATCAAAAAACAATAAAAAAATATACCGGCGTTGATATTTTAAAAGCTAAAGAAAAAGAAATAAAAGATAAGCTTAATGAATTAAAGGTGGAGTACGACAAGAAGGGCTTTAATATCACGCGGGCCATTGATAATCTTTGGAAATATTGCCGCCGGCAGATTAGCGGCCCGGGCTTCTTAGTCGGAGCGCCAATTACGGTTTCGCCTTTGGCCAAGCGGGATGACAAAGATCCGGAAACCGCCCAGCGTTTTCAGGTAATTCTGGCCGGCTCGGAACTCGGCAACGGCTACAGCGAATTAAACGACCCGACTGACCAGGAAAAAAGATTTAGAGAGCAGCAAAAACTAAGGGAAGCAGGAGATGAAGAAGCCCAAATGTTTGATAAAGATTTTGTTGAAGCTTTGGAATACGGCATGCCCCCGACCTGCGGTTTTGGCTTTTCCGAACGGCTGTTTGCTTTTTTAATGGATAAACCGGCCCGGGAAACCCAGATTTTCCCTTTGATGCGCCCGAAATGGCGAGAAGATAGTAAATAGTTAATTGCATGACTTTAATAAAAAATTTTTTTCAAGAGATTTTATGTCTAGAAGCTCTCGTCGGCATTCTTTTGATACTATCAATGATATGTCAATTCCGGTTGCAAAGTCTCAATCAAGAAATTGTAGAATTACAAAATGAAATCACTAATAATAAAATTAACCAAACGATGAACCAAAGTTCAGATATACAAACGAAATTATTTATATCTGATCAAAGTTGGGAAACTAAAACAAAAGAAAAAATGAAGGGTGAGTTTCAAAAGGCCATTGGTGAAGAAAATGACAAATTTGAAAGTACTAATGCGGATAAATCTAGTATTATAGGAGACTATCAGGGGAAACAAAGCAAATGGATTTTTTTCTTCTGGTCTTCGATCGGATTTTCACTAATATTGTATATTTTAATTTTGGAAAGAAGAATAAAATAGAAATTATATGGATTTAGGAATAGATAAACAACAAGCTGAAGAATTATTAAACAAATATATTAAAGATGACATCGTCAAGATGCATTGCTGGGAAAGCGAAGCCATAATGCGGGCATTGGCCAGGCATTTTAACGAGGATGACCCCGCCGTCGCTGAAGCTATGGCGGGCGAGTGGGGAATTATCGGGCTACTCCACGACATTGATTGGGACTTAACCAAAGATAACCCCAAAGAGCATACGGTCAAAGCCGTAGATATATTAAAACAGGCTGGAGCCAGCGATTTTTTAATAGAAACCATAGTTTCCCACGGTTATGGCAGCGAGCTTTGCGGAATAAATCAGAATAAAGTAAGGACCACGAAAATCCAGCATGCTTTGGCGGCCGCTGAAACTTTAACCGGCCTAATTATTGCCACGGCCTTAGTCCAGCCGGATAAAAAATTAGCTAGCGTCAAGTTAGAATCTTTAAAAAAGAAATTTAAAACCAAAGCTTTCGCCGCCAAATGCGATCGGGAAATTATTATGGAATGTAAAAAAATAGGTTTATCTTTGGATGAATTTTTAGAGATTGGCTTAAAGGCCTTGCAGGGAATAGCTGATAAATTAGGATTATAAAATATGAAAATAGTTATTTGCGGAAGCATGGCTTTCTCCGGAAAAATGGTCGAAATTGCCAATAAGCTAAAACAGGCCGGCCATAAAGCCGTCCTTCCCCGCAACACGGAAAATTATGCGGCTAGAAGTTTAAAAGAGGAGATTGGTTCAGAATCAACCGAAAATAAAATAAAGCACAATTTAATCAGGGAATATTACAATGAAATAAAAAATTCCGACGCGGTTTTAATAGTTAATGAAGATAAAAATAACATTCCTAATTATATCGGCGGAAATTCTTTTTTAGAGATGGGATTTGCCCATGTTTTAAATAAAAAAATATTCATTCTTAACAGCCTGCCGGAAATGATTTATACTGATGAAATTAAAGCTATGCAGCCGGTTATTTTGGAAGGTGATTTAGACAAAATAAAAAAAGCTTAGCCAACGAGCAGCTAAGCTTTCAGAAAAAAAGCACGGATATCACCTAATTTTGATAACTTTCACGCCCTCCGGGAAGGGAGCCTTGACGGTTCCGTCCTCTCTCAGGGCGAGAAAAACGTTTTCCGGAGAAGGCGGATTGCCGGGATCTCTCAGAACCTTTGTATAAATCACGACGCCGCTGGGCTTGCCCAAATCGTCTACCAGAATGAACCTGTCTCTGGTCGACAATTCCTCGAAAGTCCGAGAAACTTTTATCACTTCGGCATCGTCAGGGACCGAAGAAAACGCCCCGAAAAAAACAGATACGGCTGTCAGTGGCCCTAATGATGCGCCAGAAAAATTCCTTGGTTCAACCGGAAACTCAAGCTTTTCCATAAGAATCGGTTCACTGTCCTTGACCGCTACCGAGTAAATAAACCAGTCTCCAGGCCGCAACTCTCCAAAAATCATGGTGTTTCTCCTTTCTTAAAACGAGCGTTAGTTTTTGGGGGATTATAATATAATATTCTATCACCTAACTTTTGTCAATAAATGCCTGAAGATAAAAACTTAAAACAAATTTTAAATTTTCTGCATGAAGCGGGAGAATTGAAAAAAGCTTACCGGTTTAGCGAGAATTTATGCAAAGAAAAATTCGGCGATTCCAGCGCCGACCATTCCTGGCGGCTGGCTTTAATGAGCTTTATAATCGCCGGGGAAATCAAAGCTCCCGTGAATATTTTAAAGGTTTTAAAGATTGCCCTTGTCCATGATTTGCCGGAAGCCATAACCGGAGACATTGACTTTAGATTAATCGCCGCGGGAAAAATAACCAAAAAAGAAAAAAATAAACTTGAAGCCAAGGCGATGAAAAAATTTAAGAAACTTTTGCCGCCAAAAATCGGCCGGGAAATTTATAATCTTTGGCTTGAATATGAAACAGGAGAGACGAAAGAAGCGAAATTTGTTAAAACGCTTGATAAAATGGAGTCTATATTGTTTTTTAATGAAGTTAAAAATAAAAATAAGATCGATGTGCCGGATTTAATCGGTACATATGGGAATAAACAGGTAGACCAATTCCCTAAATTAAAAAATATTTTTGAACTAGTGAAAAGAGAACTAAAGAACGAATTTAAAAAAACTGACTTTCCCTGGAAAAAAGAATACAATATTTAAAAATTAATAATTCTTTCAGCCAAAGGCTGATCCGCCTCTGGCGGAAAATCTAAAATCAAAAATATGCTGGACATAAAATTCATCCGCGCCAATGCGGCTAAAATCAAGGAGGCGGCCAAAAATAAAAATATTAAGGTTGATCTTGATAAACTCCTTAAAGTTGACGAGGAGAGACGGGAAGGGCAGGCTAAAATTGACGAGTTAAGAAGTAAACGAAACGAGTTAGCGGCCGCAGCCAAAGGAGGCAAGCCCGCGCCAGCCCAAATTGAAGAGGGGAAGAAGCTGAAAGAAGAAATTGCCGACTTAGAAAAAAAATCTGAAAAAATTGAAGGGGAATACAGGGACTTAATGGAAAGAGTCCCGAATCTTTATTATCCTGACACGCCGATTGGAAAAGATGATTCGGAAAACAAAGAAATTGAAAGAATAGGGGATCCGACTAAATTTAGCTTTACCCCCAAAGACCACGTTACTCTGGGCAAGGAATTGGATGTTTTAGATTTTGAAACTGCGGCGAAGGTTTCAGGCGCCGGATTTTTCTACTTAAAAAATGAGCTGGCTTTGCTCGAATTCGCTTTAATCCAGTTCGCTTTGGAAAAATTGGTAAGTAAAGGTTTTACTCCTTTTTCCACGCCCGATTTAGCTAAAAGTTTTATCATGAACGGCACGGGCTATAACCCCAGAGGCAATGAAGACCAGATTTATGAGGTAAAAGGCGAGGATACTTCCTTAATTGCCACGGCCGAAATTACCTTAGGCGGCTATTTAGCCAATAAGACGCTAAAAGAAGAGGATTTAGACATAAAATACGTCGGTTTTTCCCATTGTTTCAGGAAAGAAGCCGGAGCTTATGGCAAAGAATCCCGCGGCCTTTACCGCGTTCACCAGTTCAGCAAAGTGGAAATGTTCGTTTTTTCTAAACCGGAGACTTCGGAAAAAATGCACCAGGAGATGAAAGAAATTGAAAAAGAAATCTATACCGAGCTGGGCATTCCTTTCCGGGTAATGGAAATCTGCACCGGAGATTTAGGCGGACCGGCTTACCGGAAGTACGATTTAGAAGCCTGGATGCCGATGAAAAATGACTGGGGAGAAGTCACTAGCTGCTCCAATTGCACCGACTTTCAGGCTCGGCGCCTGAATATAAAATATAAAACCAAAGAAGGCAAAACCGAATATGTCCATACCTTAAATGGCACAGCTATCACCTCCAGCCGCGCTCCTTTGGTAATCCTGGAAAATTTTCAGCAAGCCGACGGTTCGGTCGCAATTCCTAAAGCCCTGCACAAATATTTACCGGGCGGCCTTAAAGTCATAAAAAGGAAATAAGTATGATTTTGACATCTATCGGCGTGGCCGTTTTCTATTTTAGTTATTTAGTCATTTTTTTCTTGATATATTTAATCTGGCAGTTTGATAAGTTAAACGGGCCAGTCGCGATTTTTTTAATTTTAGCTTGCCTTCTTTTCCTCTACGCCCGCTTCTTAGAGCCGAATATAATAAAAATAAGGCGTTATAAAATAAAGCTAAATAAAAAAATTACCGCCCCTTTCCGGATAGCGGTTTGGGCTGACCCGCATATTGGTTTATTCACAAAAAGTCAGTTTTTAAAAAAAGTCATAAAAAAAGTTAACCAGCTTAAACCTGATTTTATCCTTATTCCCGGAGATTTTGTCTATAATTTAGCCGAGAAAAAAATAGAAGATAAATTCGGTTGTTTAAAAAATTTATCTGTTCCGACCTTTGCGGTTTTTGGCGGTCATGACTGCGGAGTTGAGAGAGAAAAGGATGTTTCCGGACAGTTAGGAAAAATTTTGGCGGATTACGGCTTAAAAATTATTGACAATGGAATCGAAGAAATAAAAATAAAGGGGCAACAGATTAAAATAATAGGGTTAAGCGATATAGAAACAAGACAACCTGATTACAATTTAATAAAAAATCTTACTGACGACGACGTTAATATAGTTCTCGCGCATAACCCGGATACGGCTTATGAATTCCCGTCTTATAATATGGATTTAGTTGTCTGTGGGCATACGCATGGCGGCCAAGTCAGAATTTATCCTTTTTATAAATACGCTTATAAATACATTGCGAGGATGGCCCATGATTTTGATAAAGATTTACGGAATTTTAGAGGAACAAAAGTATTTATTACAACCGGCATTGGTCTAGACGGCTTGCCATTTAGATTTTTAATGCCGCCGGTGATTGATATTTTAGAAATTGAATAACTACGAATTACAAATCTATTACAAATTTACAAATACCAAATTTTACATCTAACTAAGGATTAAAACCATTATGGATATAAAAGACATTTTACTAATTATTTTCCCGTTTATCTCGGGTGTAATAAGCGCCTGGATTACTTATTTATTCACACTTAGGGCGAAGAAGAATGAAAATATCTTGAAGTTTAAAGAAGAAAAATATGCAAATCTTTTAATTCTCTTGCAAGGCTTTGTCGGGAATACCACTTCCGGAGAACTTAAAAAGAAATTTTTTGAAGAACAATACAAGTCATGGTTATATGCGTCAGATGATGTTGTTGAGTCCGTGAATGATCTGGTAAAATTACTTATTGAGGAAAGAGGCAAAACTCCAGATTCTAAAAGAGGGAGAGATGTCGTTGGAAATATTGTTCTGCAAATGAGAAAAGATTTACTGGGAAAGACAAAGCTGGAAAATAATGATTTTTGGTATACGGATGTTATTGAATAAAATATTTTAATTTCTAAGTTAAATATTATTCGTATATTTGTATTGATTCGTAATTCGTAGGAGTAAAAATATGCCAAAAATAAAAATTGCTTTGCTTTCCGGCGGTTGGGGAGAGGAGAGGGAAATCTCCTTAAAGACTGGGGAGCAGATTTACAAAGCGCTTGATAAAAAGAAATACCAGGTTTCGAGATTCGACCCCAAAAACGATTTAGGAAAATTTTTTAGCGACGCTTTAAAGAAAAAATTTAACCTGATATTCCCGGCTTTGCACGGCCCTTTTGGCGAAGACGGAAAACTGCAGGGGCTTTTGGATATTCTCGGAACGCCCTATTTATTCTCCGGCTGTTTGGCAAGCGCCTTGGCTATGAATAAATATAAGACCAAAGTGATTGTTAAACAGGAGGGGGTAGTAATGGCTCGCGATATCCTGATTAGAAAAGGAGAAAAATTTACTTTGAATAAAATTATTGGGAAATTGTCCTTGCCTATAGTTGTTAAGCCGTCTGAATTAGGCTCATCCGTTGGCATGTCCATTGCTAAAACCAAAAAAGAACTGGAGCAGGGGATTAAAACCGCTTTCCGGCATGATAAAGAGGCGCTTTTGGAAAAATTTATAAAAGGCAGGGAGCTAACTGTGCCGGTTATGGGCAATAATCCGCCCAAGGCCCTGCCGGTAATTGAAATCATACCGAAAATCTCCGGCTGGTTTGACTATAAAGCGAAATATGAAGTGGGCGGCAGCGAGGAGGTCTGCCCGGCTAAAATCCCCGCCAGAATCAAAATAGAAGCCCAAAGAGAGGCCGTAGCCGCTTATAAAGCTATTGGCTGTAAAGATCTGGCTCGAGCGGATTTTATTTGGGAAAAGGGGAGTAATAAGCTTTATTTCTTAGAAATAAATACTATCCCGGGTATGACCGCCACTTCTTTAGTGCCTAAATCCGCTAAAGCCGCCAGAATGACCTTTAGCCAATTCTTAGATAAGTTAATTAGCGGAGCTTTAAAATAAATATGTATAAAAGGAGGAAAAAAATTGATTATTACGACAAAAATCTGGCTAATCCGTTCTTCCATCGCCGGCGGAAGAAAAGGATAAGTTTTTCCACGAGCTGGTCGGGAAAAAGAAAATTGATGGCTCTTCTGATTTTAGTCTTGGCCGGCGGTTTGGTTTGGCTTATTTTTTCTCAAACTATTTTTTCAATCAACAACATAACCGTCAGGGGGGCAATAAGAATTCCGACGGGGGAAATCGAAAACCTGGCCTGGCAGCAAACAAGGGAAAAAAGATTTTTATTCTTTCCCCAAAAAAATATTTTTACTTTCAGCAAGGAGGGGGTAAAGGGAAAGTTAGAACAAAGTTATTCTTTTGAAAAACTTACTATCAATAAAAATCTTCCCCACACCTTAGTAATTGATATCCAGGAAAAATCGTACGCTTTCATCTGGTGCGAAGGAGAAAAATATTATTATGCTGATATCGATGGCTATATGATAAACGAAGTTAGCCCTTTAGAGATAAAGCAAAAAAAATATCCGATAATCCAAAACCAAGGCGACGGAAAAATAATTAATGATTCCGCCGGCGGATTGGGCAGAATTGACATCAACGAAAATCATATAAACTATATTATAAATCTCTCCGATAGGTTTCTGGCTGGAAAAAATGGAGCCGGGGAGGCAGGAGGAAGTTTCCAGGACTTAATTATTGAAAAATTTATAATAGATAAAGACGCTAATACCGTAAAGATGGCTTTAGCCGAAGGTCCGACCGTGTATTTCAACACTAATGAAGACCAGGAAAAACAAATAAAAAAATTACTAACCATAAAAGAGGAAACGCTAAAGGATGATTTCAAAAACAAAAGCTATATAGATTTAAGATATGGGGACCGGGTTTATTACCGATAAATAAATACCCCCTTGATAAAGGGGGTTAGGGGGATTAAGACCTAAATTTTATTTTGATTTTTATATAATCTTGTTTAATCTTAGCTATTTTTGCTAATATTAGCCAAAAACAATAATGCCATAAAAATGAACGGCCGTTCGTCTCAATGGCAAAAATTATCCAAGCGCGAAAAATTTCAATTAGAAATAAAAATTCCTTACAACAACAAAAATATCATCTATAATAAAATCTAAATCATAGATTATAAATCACTTAAATTACTAAATTAGAAATTTAAAATTTTTGGCCAAAGACGTATCAGAGTACCATAAAGATTTTAAATTTTACAAACCTATGGACGAAAAAATATTTAGATTCTTATTTATCCTGGCGGCCTTAGTCTACGGCCTGGTCTTTATCGGGATTTTTCTGATATTTCTAAAAATCTTGTTATTATTCGCGCCGGAGATAAATATAATAGGATTAACGATTACTTAGAGGATGAGAAGGGCGGCAGAGTTTAGATATTAACCTTAAGGAGCACGGCTTGCCACGGCTAAACGAAAGATATATTATATATTATAGACTATAGGTTAATTAATCTACATTATGCGAAGTATTGATGTAAAAAAAATAAAACTCTGTGATTATATCCCCTCTTGTCAAAGTGCCAGTTTAACCTATCTGCTACCATTATATCATATTAGGGACAAAAGTCAAGGCCGGTTGCGGGACCGGCCTTTTATTTTAAATTTCATTTTTTATCGCTTCCTTAATGGAGCCCGGGACAATGTTTGCCAGCCAGCGGGAAAATCTTAAAGGCTGCTTCTCTTTTATAATTTCCACTCGCACCTTGTAGTCAATAAAATTTCTTTTAAAAAAGTCGGTTAAATCGTGATCGCTAATGGCCATCTTCCGGCCGTAGTCGTCATAACCGATAAACAGTCCCCTCCTCCCACGGTCATCAAAAACTAACGTTCCTAAAGACATCGGCCGTCCCCCATTCGGATTGACCAATGATTTTTTGTTAACGACGATTGCGTTTTCCATAGCATTTGACAGACAAATTTAAGCCCTCCATTAAATTTATGCTATAATTATTACAGCCTGTTTGGGGGTGTCAGCCCTCATCCAGGTTAGAAAAAGCGGTTTGACAGCCGCTTTTTCGTTAAACCGCTTTATCTTAGCATGGGCAATTTAAAAGTCAAGTAGTTGACAAACATTTTAAACTATCATACACTGTTGATAAGTGGAAATCCAGGATTGAAATGAATCGAACTCGGATTGTGGGTGGGTCTAACCAACCCTAATTCTTAAGGGAAATGAAACCTTGAGGGCATATAATTGCCTACAATCGCAAAAACCTCCGAAAGGGGGTTTTTGTTTTGTCTGGAATGGTATATAGTTATTATTACGGGCCTGGATTGGTATCAATCCTGGATTTCCACTCCATGGGTTGCGGGTTCGATTCCCGCCAGGTCCAAAAGGTTACTCTTGACTTAATTATGCAGATTTGCTAAGATTTTACATCCTATGCTTAATCCTGCTATAATGTTAATAACTTTAAGGACTCAAAAAATTAAGCATAACTTTATGCAAAAAGGCATAAACAACCCTGTTAAAATAAGCGGCTGATTTTTTATTATAAAAATATGTCAAAATTTGGATTTATAAAAAGCATCGGCGATTTATTTCTGGCGGATCTTAAGGCGGCAATAATTGGCCGCTTGAGTTCGGTTGAAACCAAGATTGATGGACTGAACAAAGATATGGATAAACTTGATGGAGGTGTATCTGAAATTAAAAATGAGGTTAAATCGCTTAATTGCCGAACTTTTAAATTAGAATCGGCCGCTATTGAAATACAAAATATTTTACAAATGGCCGGGGCGTCTGTTTGCCAAAAATTATCTATCGGCCCTGGCTCCCCCCTTAAGCTTATGCCTTATGGAGAAGAAATAGCTAAAGATGTTGACGCCTACAAATTTGTGGAAGTTAATAAAGATTTCCTTTTTCAATCAATAGAAAATAAAAATCACAAAACCCCCTATGACGTTCAGGAAGCGTCAATGAAAGTTTTGCGCGAATATCTTTCTAATCCTATAATGGACGCCTTTAAATCCTATGCTTTTAGCAAAGGGATTAGAATCGATGATATTTTGGATGTTGCCGGGATAATATTAAGGGATGAATATCTTAAAGCTCATCCGGAGATTAAATAATAAATAAATTTATGCTTAATTTTATTAAAGAGAATTGGTTTAAAGCAATTATTGTGGTGTTATTTTTGGTTACTCCCCTATTTGTTTATGCCCGTAGCGGTTGTTGCTCTTGGCATGGTGGTGTTTGCGGTTGTAGATGTTGTGATGGCACTTCGTTATCGGCTACTTGCGCTCCTTATTATCCTGGATGTAATAACACGACAGTTTTAAATTTGTCCGCTTTTGGTGTGAAATCAACATCTAAACCAGTTGCTAAAACATCAAAATTATCCGATAGTTTAATAGATACTCTTTATTACAATACCTGTTATCAAAAGGATGTGAATGATAAATTTTTATTCAGAAAAAAGGGGGTTAACTATTATGACGACCAATGCAGTATTTATATAGACAGCGGGTTAGAAAAATTTATTATTAATAGCGGGCTGGCCTCTAACTCAATTAATATCCACAAGTGGGCTTACAATTTTAAAAAATATATGAAAGATAATGGTATTATAGATAGATGGGAATGTTATCAATTATATAATAAATAATTTTATGAACAAATTAAATCAAATTTTAAAGTTTTTGCCAGACATTTTTATTCTAGCTGGCATTTGGATTTTGTCTTATAATATTCTTCGCCCTATATCAGGCGGGTTACCGAGCCTAAATTTTTATGATTCGCATGTTAATGAAAAAGTATTTGGAATAATGCTTATTGCTTTAGGTCTAGACTTTCTGATAAGAAAAATTTTAAAAAACAAAATTAATAAGCTACTATAATTTAGGTAGCTTCGGTAATGCGGGTAACTGGGGTAACTTAGGCAATGCGGGAAGTCCGGGGAAAACAGAATTTATTTTTTTATTATCTCCTCCATTAAAATAATCCCTAGCTTCCGGCGTTGACCATTTTCCAAACAGTCCTGTCCTAAAGAAATTGGCCAGGCTTTTTTCTATTTCAAATAATTGAGTTTTGCCGGATGCGCTATCAACTCCCCCTTTAAAATAGGCTGATAGTCCTTCAACTGTTTTTTTAATTTGTCCTCCCCCTCCGATTGGAGACGCTAAATAAAATAATGGCTTAGTAATTTCTTTAGGCGTTAATGATTTTGGAACCAAAGAAGATATGGCTGGCATATACCGCCCTTCTAAAAATAGGTTGGAGAACGGCAAATCCGCGCCTATTTCTTTGGCGGCCAGCGCGAGACGGTCTTTAAATTCAGTATTATCATATTCATCGCCTACTCCGATTATGGTTTGCGCGTATCTGATTGGATCTACATTGACATTGCGTCCGGTTACTGTTTTGTAAGCTACGTTAAAAAGGTAAGTATATATGGAAAATTGGATTAATTTGAATAAATAGCTTTTTTGTTGTTTCTTGGCAATATCTTTCATATCCTTCGCGATAAACGAATAAATATTATTTACTTCCAGCTGAAAGCGCGCCAATTCTTTAAGGCCGGGATCGGAAAAAAGATTGGGCATTTCTCCATAACCGCGGTCGGCCATCTGCCTGATTGCGTAATTATCAGCTTCTCTGAGAGCGTCAAATTTATTCATTCCACTTAATAGATTGTCATAGTATTTGCCGGCCACGATTGATTTTGACGTAAATTTATCAATATTAAAAAACAGCCAGCCGACTATTTCAGTCCCTTTATCTCCAAATTTCGGCGCTAATTTTTCCCTTTCCATATGACGGCGGTATAAAAACTTTGATTCCATTCCGTTAATTATGGTCGCTCCGCTTTTTGTAAATGGCGATGCCAATGTTTCTTTCAGCCCGGCCAAGGCCGCTTTTTTATTAATTGAGGCAAAATGAGTTGTAAAGGGAATAAAATTGGTTAAGGCTGAACTTACGCTCCCAATAACCATATTAAGACTCGTTCTCCGGCCAAGCCAGTTTAAAAATGTATAGGTTGTTCGGCCTAACAGATTATTTTCCATTGCCCGGCCGAAAGCCAGTTTTTTATAAGCTATTTGGTTGCCATATTCCTTTAAATTGCTGACAAAATTTTGTAATTTTAACACGCCAAAAGAAGCGTTGGATTTAACCTTGCCGGATAATTTTCCCGACAATTCAAAATCTGACTTTCTGATATAATTTTCTAACGCTCTTATTCTTTGCAAAGTTTCCGTATGAAAAATTTCCTTTGATATGGTATCTAAATAATCATCCATGCCGCCTAAAGAGGAAAAGGTCGTCTTTTCTCCCCTTCTTTGAAGCTGGGTGGTATTAAACGGCTTGCCTGGCCGAAAAAATTCTGTTTCCCCGAAAATGCCTGTCGGCAGATTTTCCTTGCCCAGCATGGCGTCAAAACCCTCAATATCAAATAATTTTGCCCGATCGCGGAAATGCCTGAAATAAAGCTTGTGCTTTTGTATCGGTTCATATTCAAACTTTTTTCTTACAAAATTAACCGTTCCCAGGTGTCCGTCATAAGCCTTTTTAAAATAATCGGACAATTTGGCTATATTTTCCCAATTAAGAGTTAATCTCTTTAAAAGTTCTATTTCAACGTTATCCGGGCCATAGCTCATTATTAAATCATTCATCTCTGTTGATAATTTTTGCGCTTCTTTAACTGCGTTATTAATTCTGTTTTGCGCCCATTTGGGTATTCTTTTTATTATGTTGCCCGTATCTGCTCCTTGCAATTCCATGGAGGTTAAAGTATGTAAATCAGACCTATTCGGTTTTAATTTTCCCTCGCCGCTCTTTGCCTTTGCTATTATTCCCTCACCGCTGATTTTTGATTTTAATTTATTAATCAAATTACCGACTATGCCTTCTTCATAAGTTTTGCTGTATACTTTATTTTTTTTCATTATTTCAATGATTCTTTCCTTAACCGTTTCTTCCATCAGACGTTCCTCGCCATACATCTGCACGTAAGTATCATCCTTGCTCCAAGGTTTTATTTTTAATTTTTCCGCCTCTCGCTTATACTGGCTCTTTAGATTATTTTTCCATTTGATTCTTCCCGTCTCCCTGTTTCTTTTAAAATCAACAATAAAGTTTTTAACCTTGCCGGAGTCCGGACCGGCTACTGCGTCTAAATTTCTTGAAATAGTTTCTCTGGCCATGCCAAAAGTTGAAGAGTCATGCCACCCGGTAAAATCAAGCAAAGGCGCATGCACTTCTCCCCTTTCCATGGTAGGAAGAACAAACCCAATATTATTTCTTGTTCTGAATTTAGTCGTTATTAATTCCTTGTCGCTTTTATCCGGATAAAGTTCTTTTAAGATTTTATATTCATCTTCGGTAATAAAAGTAATGGCGGTAATATCTTTCTTTTTGGTCATTTCAAAATCAGCCTTCATTTTATCAAGTTCTACATTTATCGCTTTCCATTGATTTAGAGTCGCATTATTAGCCTCTTTAACGCCAAATTTTTTTCTTATCATTTTCCAATTCTCTCCTTGTATATTAATACCCAGATCGGCCGTCTTTTCCATAATTGCTCCATGGGTGTCTCTTAAAAATTTTTCTTTGCTTTTTAGAGATAATATTTCTGTCGCGCGCTCTTTAATATCTTCGGTTAGCTTTTTAAACTGCTCTTCATTCAAATCGGCGACATCGATGTTTTTAATTGATGCCGGCAAATTTACTCCGGTTTTTTCTTTAATTGCTGATAATTCTTCTTTACGTATTGTTTTTGTTTCTCCGCGCTCTTTGGCTAACACCATAAAATCTTCAAATTCTTTATCGCTCATATAGCGAGGATTCCTTTGGGTAATTTTTCTAATTTCCTGATCGGTTAAATTAAAATAATCCCTTACCGCGGCGTATCTTTTGGCTTTTATACTTATTCTTTCCAATAAATCTCTTTTGCTTTCTCTGTATCCTTCTTTGTAGCCCATAAATTCCCCTCTCGCATAATCCTCGCGCTTCCGGCCCGCAATTCTTTCAGCTATAGTTTGATCGCGTAATTCTTTATTCAAAGCCAGTCTCTCCGCCCTTAATTGTGTTCTAACTCCTCTATACTCCACCTTGTTAGCAATCCTGTCTTTAAACATACTAAAAACCTCATCCCCTTTCTTTTCCTGGGAATAGGTTAAATTATCAATCGTAGTGCCTGAAATGCCCTTTTTAGAGGCCATAGTCTTGAGACCGTCTAAATCCTCGGCTTTGTTCAGAAACTCGCTGTACGAGCCATAGGTCTTGCGGACAGCTTGTTTAAAGGACTGGTACTGGTTCTCTAACTCGCCTTGATAGACTGGTTTAGCTCCGGCCTGCATTTCACGTTTAATAAGGTCTTGCTCGCGCTGGAACATTTCGGTATTGACTATCTTTTTTGGTTGTGCTATTTTAATATTAGTGGTATCTCTGACGCCAGAAAGGCTCGCTGGCACACCTGGTTTACCAGGCACGGATGGAGGAACGGCCGCCCTCCCAGAAATATCAACTAATTCGTCATAAGTATGTCTACTTATGGGGAACGCAGAAACCACCTGATTTCCATCAGGTGTTTTTGTTACTTCCAAAACTACACCTCTTGCCTTGCCGTTCATTTTTGCGAATAAATAACTATTGGGCCTTTTAGCGGAATTATCCGCTATTTTTGTGGGGTTGGTAAGTATATCGGGAATTGATTTTACAAGATTTTCCATTGATCTATTTTCGTATTCAACAACATGCTTTAGCGCCTGTCTAGTAATTGTAACTTTTGAATTTTCAAGTTTTAAATTATTTACTATGTCTTCCGGCAGGGTGGTTACTTCAAAAGTTTTTTTAGCTTCGTTGATCGGCATGCCCTTTGGTATTCTCTTTAATTTCTCAACTTCAGCTATCGCCGATTGAAAATCGTTAATCAGTTTGACTTCTCCTTTGGCAATAGGAGCTATTTTAGGCAATTCCGGCAAACCCTTGGCTTCTGCTCTTAATACTTCTACTGGTTTAATTTCTTTGGTTAGTATTTCATCTGGGTATGGTTTAAAAGTAGCCTTATTATAATTTATTTCTCCAAACCCGGGTATCTTTGTTATATTTTCTTCTTCCACTTTTTTAGGGATTTGTTGAATTGGTTTTTTTATGCCTTTTTGAAATAATTTTATATTGTTTTCCACTATTTTGGGGTCAGTAATATTAACGAAGTCTTTGGCTAACGGTTTTAAAAGTTCATCATCTCCTTTAAAAACTTTTTTAAGATTTCTTAAAATATTAACTTCATTTTTTGATTTAGATATATTTTGCGAAATTTGTTTTAATTCTTGTTTTGTCCCTCCCCCGATAGGTACTATATCAAGCCCAGCGGATACCATGCCCAAACCTATTGCTATATTTTGCGGTATTTTATTGCCTAATCCGACTATATTAGCAAATTCCCTTCCGCCTCTTTCTAAATTAGTTGGTTCTTCTCCCACTAATTTTTTTTGAAGTTCGGTTTCCGGTTTAAAGGTAGCTTTTAAATTTCTGTCATAAATCGCCTGCCCAATATTAAAAAAGGAACGGATTATGCTTTGCCCAATTTCTTTGCTTACTTGTTCTATGGCTTCAGGGATAGCTTTCGGCAAATTGGCCATAACTCCCTGCTTAATTCCTTTTTCTTCATCAGCCATTTTTTGTTTGGCGGTAAGGACTTTTAATCTTGATTCGGGCAAAGATATTTTACCGGCTTTGAAGTCTCGAGCCATTTGTTTTTCCAATTCATCAATTTTTTTGGCGTTTTTCAAGTTAGTGAGTTTGATATTTTTAATATTGTCATTTATACCTCCTAAGGAAACCGGAACTATATCGTCTCTTTGCATGCCGGCTTGCGCCGCTTCTCCGCCATAATCGGAACGGCCCGTATTAATTAGTTTGTTGGGTTGGCCGATTGTGGTATTATAAGCTCCCCCGCCTAAGAAGTCTGGCAGGGTGGATGTTTTAGTGGCTGGTTCAACTACCGGCTTATTTTCTTTTCCCGCGAATAAAGGAACATAGCCGGTTGTTTTTTTAACCGGTTGAGTGGGTTGAGCGAATAAAGGAATATACCCGCCTTTTTTGGGCGGGGCTATTACGGCTGTATTTGTTGGTTGAGAGAATAAAGGTTTATATGCCATTTTATTCTTCTTTTAGTAATTTTAATATTTCGTCATCTGAATAACCAACTGATTTATATTGATCAACGATAAATATTATATCATCCAGTTTTTGCTTATTGGTTTTTCCTGTACCCAAAAATCCGGTTTTGGTATCGTTGTCGCTTAAATTATATAGTTTAGCTATATTCTCTCGAGTTAATTTTGAATCAGCTCCTGCTGTCATCTGCGTCCCGCTCTTAAAATAAGCCTGGGCGGCCGGATTCTTCGGGTCAAAAACAATTTTAGGGTCATAAGTTTTGTCAAACCAATCTAAAAGATTAGGGCTGTCTGTAGCAACTCTTTCTCTTATCTGCGGATATTTTGTCGGGTCTAATTTTTTATCCGCGCCCCTAATAGCTTCAATATCCGCTTGGATGCCAGCCATATCATTTTTAGACTCCGGAGAATTAATATTATAAATATTGGTATTAGATTTCTTCCTATTCGCGTCCGCCGTCTGATAGTCATTAAAGCTTATCGGCTTGCGCATGGCCGCTTTTTCCTGGTCAACGTAATAATTATATTCTCCAATAATTCCACTGCCATATTTTTCGGAAATAGTCGGCTCTTTTTTAAACTGTTCTTCTTTAAATCCCTCTGCTAATTTAACTTCTCCGGTAGTCTTGTTAAAAAGTAAAGGCGTGCCGTCCGTAGTCATAGTTAAATCAAATTCCGGAGGGACATTATAATCAAAAGTCTTTTGGACCAACTCTCCGGTTGTGGGGTTAAGACCATAAAACAAAATTTTCCCATTGTTAAGTTTTTCCGTCTTATAGTCAATCTGCGCCGCCTTGGTTTTGCTGGCGTTGAATATACTTTCCAGTGCTAAATCACTATACCCGGTCTGTTTTAAAAGCATTTGATAATCATCGGCTTCAAGGTCATCTAAAGACTTTAAGACTCCCGAGCTCGCGATGGCTTTAAAGTCAGTCCTGGCTTCATCAGTTTTATTTTTAAGATAAGAAAGCCTGGCTTCCTCTCCCTTTAAGGCCAGATTGGTCTTATTGGTTATTTCTTCGTCCGCGCGCGCGTCAAACTTATCAAAAATATTAGCGACCATGGATGCACGCTCGGCTTCCCGGGCTGCGATAATGTCCTTGTTGCCCTTTTCCGTTGTACTAAGCGCCGCTCCTCCGAAATCACTGGTTAGCGTGCCTGACCTGGCCGCTATGGCCCGGGTTCTTCCCAACCTGTCTTCCCCGGCCGCATTTTCCGCGGGTAAAATCCGGTTATAAAAATCCTGGTTAATAGTATCTACCATTGCCTGGGCTGCTTTTCTTTTTTCTTCCCTTATCGCCACCGGGTCTGGCATTTTAAATTGGTCATAATAATTAGTAGCCTCTTTGTCATATTCGCTATCGGCCGGAGGAATATAACGAAATTTATCCGGAGTCGTCTTCGGAGGAGTCGGCGCTGGAGAAGACGGTAATTCGCTTGGAGCGATTTCGTATTTGGAGTCCGTGATTAACGGTGAACCTTCATTAACCGTTAATGTTTGAGACGGGTCTGTTGAACCTTTTACGCGAATTTTTATCATATTTTTCGTATTATTAAATTATTATTCGTCGGTTGTCATTCTAAAGCACGCTTTAATACCGTATGGTCCTGCTCCACCGCCTCCAGAAGTCGTCGCATAAATTGTTATTTTAGTCCCGACTGGCGCTAAAGAACTATGGACCAAATCGGATAAAAGATTGCTATTCCCGGCTGGAACAGAAACAGTCAGTGCAGTATTCGAGTAATTTTTCCGTAACGTCACGGAGCCGACATCAGCTAAATTATTGCCATAATATTGAACATACAACCGATCTATTGTGCTACTGGCCGTAACTATCATTTCTGTAATGTTTTCTGGTGCTAATTCTGGAGTTGAACTCGCGCTTCCATAAAACAAATAACCTGCATTATTAGACACTAATAAGCCCCCGCTAAAACAAACCGTAGAAACATCGTGTGAATCGCCGTCGTCAACATAAAGTTTATTTGTTACATCCGAATTGCCACTTGGGACAACGACAGTCGTGGTCGTGGCCATTGTAGAAGTGGCGGTAAAAGTATTCTCGCCGCTAAAAATCCCTATGCCGCTATAAGTGTTATCCCCGCTAAAAGCAAAATCTTCGCTTAAATCCAGCCAACCTTGATCAAGATAGCCATTATTTTTTGCCACCGGAATATAAAGTCCTCTTACATCCGGACTTGATGTTGACATTGAAGCTGGTATAGCTAATCTGGCGGCTGAACCGGACGGAGTGGTAGAAGCGACTTCAGTCTGCGTGCCTAATTCAACTACGCCTTTAACGGTTTCTGTGGCATCAGGCGCTGACACTAAGGCCACGTCATCCACATACTTTTTTGTGGCAACATCTTCGTTTGAAGTTATAGTCGGTTGAGAATCATAATAAAGTTTATCTGGTATGCCATCAGCGCCGTTTAAAATATTAGTTATTATGGTTAAATTAGGATAATCGGTTATTTTTACGCTGGCTCCCCTTCTATGTTCAAATTTTAAAGTAGCTACGGTAGAAGTTCCCGTGTCGGTTGAAAGTCCGCGCGTTAAAGAAGTGCAGGCCGTCCCGGCGCAACTGCCAATTATATATTCCTGGTTACTGCTTCCGGCATCAAGCGTTAATCCGTACCATCCTGACAGAGTATTTCCGGCCGGCGTGGTCCCGTCCGCTAAGGTTAATGATGTCGCGGTTGAGGTAATTTTTGTAGCTAAAGAATCTTCAAAATTAGCAATTACCTGGGGAAGATGAGCTGACCCGGTTAAACCCCCCAGATTACCCTCGTTTTGGCCTTCTATTGGCTTTATAGAAACGAGATGGTCTAATAATGATACATTCTGCTCGTAAGAGCCTTTATAAGCATCAGAGGCTATGTTCCGGTAGATTTCACTCCTTTCTGATATAGCCGGCAGTTGCTCTCCCCTTTCCTGATAATACTCAAAAAGATTATCCGCCGCGTAGACAGCGGATGAAATAAAAAATACTGAAATAATTAATGATAATAAAATTTTTTTCATAGGTATAAAATTAATTATTAACTTCTATATTTTTTTGGTATCCGGCTTTCTTTCACGCGAATATCTTTATAGGTATATTCGGAAATTGAAACATATCCGATTTCCACCGCCACAAATTTTATTTTTACTTCCTGAAATTTATCAGTATTAATTTTAATTTCCTTAAAATAACTGTAAGCCTCTAAGACATCGCCAGAGCCGACTTTTTTAGTTCCTACCGTGGTGTTGCCGACCGTGATCGGCGTTCCCGCATCCACATAGCCGCCGGTTCCTTCAATGGCCGGATGGTCTACATCGTCTTCGTCAATTTCATTTCCAACCTCAATAAATTCGCTTTTGTCAAAACTTAAATAAACCCTGTAAGATTGATTTTTCTGTATCTCGCCTCTTAATCTTAATCTTTTCGTCTTCTTAAGATTTTGTATTTCCAAATCGTCTAAATTGCTCTCAAAATAATTATCAATTATGCTATCGTCGTCATCCGTGCCCGAGAACAGTTTATAAACATTAGGGACCAGACTATCCCCGACCCAGAGCTCGCCATTGTTGGTGGTCTTGCAGGTAAAGCAATAATCCAGGACGGTCCATAGATTCCATAGTTTGTCATAAACAATCGTCCGGTTATTTTCCGTATTGTCTGAAGTTCTACATTCAAATAGAATATAATCCCCAAATTCTTCCGCCACCGCCTTGTCAAATAGGTAATCGCTCAAATCAATATTAAGCGATTTACTAACCGGTATAACTTCGCTTGATGAAGCGTCTAAGGTTAAAAGCCTGAACTGTGGATTACCAATATTTGAATCATCGATGTAGTAAACCCCTTCGCCGGTGGAAACGGCCGCGCGCCAGTTGGGAATTCCCGAATTATCCCTGAATATCCTGTTAGTTGCCAAAGTATCATTAGAGCCTATATCAAGCTTCCAGGTGTTAAATTCATGCAAACAATATTGGATGTCATTATAGGTTTTAATATTTTGAATTTTACCGCCGTTGTCTTGTCTAAATATAAAGCCTTGTCCGGCTGTTCTGGTGGCTGACTTAGTAAAGTCGGCTATGCCATTATTGGTTGAATCCTCCCATTGATAAGTTGAGGTAACCGTAGTAGCTGGAGCTGCGAAAGTGATTGAATATGCCCCAGTAGTATAATTTATCGTTCCTGTCCCCCCGGCCGATCCGGTTAAGGTCCCGTCGTAGTTATCGGCAAAGGTTTCTGTCCCGTCGGTAAAAGTAACCCCAAAACAGGTTCTCTTGGCCCCGGCCGCTTTAAACGCCAGGGTTCCGGTCCGGGTAGCTCCAGTCCCCGCTATTGCCTCGGCCGTGACGGTCGTAGCAATAAGATTATCTATATATGAACCATAAACTCCGTTTTTATCTTCATTTCTACCCCACAAAAACATTCTGTTCAAAAGTATGTCGATGTAGCCTTTAAAATTCTTAGTTGAGTCATACATGTCAGTATAACTCCCCGGGTTAGCCGTCATTATCTTAAATAAAGAACTATCAGGAGACGACACCCAAACCTGGTTGCCGTGATTGGTGTTGTATTCAGCAAAAGCCGCTTCATCATTCCCCCCGGCCGCGCCAAAAATATTAGTTCCGGTTTCAATCCAGACATCAGTCGCTTCGTCATAATATTCAAGTTTTTGTCCTCTTTTTCGGAAAGTTATTTCATCTCCATTAGCTTTTCTGGCCGTAAAAAGACCGGTAATTTTGCCACTGCTCGCGACCTCATCGCCTATTAAAGCCATCCCTCTTCTTAATTCCAGCTTATCTCCATTAAATAGCCAATTTAAAACTCGTGAAGCCGAACCCGGCGGCAGTGAGTTTTCTTCAATCGTAGTGATCAAACCTTTATTAAAATTTTTTCTTTCTTTAATTATCATTCGTTTATATCAATACTATCAACCCTGCCCCCATTGTTTAGATCAGGAGCGGCGCTATAATTAATAGCGTTAAGTCTTAAATCCGTATCCCAGTTTCTCATTGATTCTTCCATTGCTTCCGCGGCCATTTTATGTTCCGGGCTCATGCGCGCGTAAATATCGTCGGCATCCACTCCCGCGGTAATATATCCCGCTATTTTAAATCCTAATATTTTATGAAACCTTGTCGGGAAAGTCGGGCTGGTAGTGAGGGTTAATTCGGGCGTGGTCTTTATATAAAATTGGTGAATGGTTTTAGTTTCGGCCGGAGTTCCGATTATCGCAAATTGGTTATTGGCCAGGTCAATATAAAATTTTCTTGAACTATCTTTATATCTTAATCTGTCTTCAAATTGAATTCCCCAATATTCTAAATTATCCACAAAAACTTTAAGCATTTTTCTAAATAATGTCGGTAAAGTTTTCATAGTTAGATAAGTCTCCCCGGGTGAGATAGATTGGCTTGAATCAACCGCCTTGAGGTACATCCAGTCTCTTTCGTCTTCTAGATTGTCCTTGGCTACGGCTAATAAGGTTAAAAATAAGGTTTCATCAATACTATCGTCAATTAAACTTTCCGCGAAATCTTTTTCTTCTTGTCCGGTCATATTTTTAAGTTTCGTTTATTAAATCTAACTTATTTAATTTTTCTAAAATTCTTCTGACTATTTGCCAATTTTGGCCGTCTTTAAATTTAGCAGGTTCTCCGGTTGGTATTTTATCAAAATCTTCCTGGGAAATTTCAGATACATAGTTGGGGTCAAATAGTAGAGTATTATGAGCCCAGGCAATCGTCTCATTAACAAGCGAGTGCTTTTCTCCATTTTTGACTAAAAAACATTCCGGGTTGTCCTTTAATTTAATGGCTTTGTTATTATATAAATTAAGCAGTTCGGCCAACGCGCGCGGCATATCAAAGGCAATGTATCCGGTAAAAAGTTGATTAGCTTCCGTTCTTGAAAAATATCTAAATCCGTCAATAGATTTTCCTATACGGTAATTAATGCTTTGAGTCCCGTAACTGTCCGGGCCAAAAAGCTTAATTACTCCATTGATTACTTTTTGCCCTATCAAAGTGATATTATGGTCGTCTACTCCAGTTTGAATTACTATTCTTTTGTCTTTAAATTTGTTCAGATATGCCCTAAAAGTGTCAAACTGGTCCCATCCGGATAGCAAGTTTATCTGGAAAAAACTCTGGTCTTTGTGCTTAGCCGCGTTATCTAAAGTGTCCTGCGGCATATTTTTCCAATTCGCGAAATAATTTCTGCCTGATTTGAGCGGCTTTAAAATTGAATATGCTTCGTATTTCCATTTATCTTCTTCCGGGACTCCGAAACCACATGCTCCTTTCATCACTTGTAAAATTGAAATACCCCATTCCGGGACATAACCTAGTGCCCGGGCTCCCATAGCAAAAGCCCCGGCGAATGACATAATTACCCGTTCGGTCGCTTGCTTAAAATAAGCCTTACCGGCGCCGACGCAAAAATCAGTGTCCAGTTGGTCCATTAAAACTGGCTGGAAAGTTTGAAATTCTTGATCAGTTAAATCTGCCTTGGTGACATTACCGGCTATAACTTCGGCTCCAAAATTTCTTTCGTCAACTTCGTCATAAAGACCAAGACTCATTTTTCTGTTTTTGTAATTTGAGATTAATTCTTTTAACATATTTTTATATTAAATTTTTAAGCCAAAAATAAGGATATATAATCCCGCTCCGCAGATAATTGCGACTATTGTCCAAAACAATTTCCAATCCCAGTCAGGCAATAAATTGTGGGGTTGCCCCCACTCTCCTTTATGGTTGAAAATAGACATAAATTTTTACATTCCATCTTTTTCGTCTCCTAATATTTTATACTTTTCTAATATTTCTCTTACTACTGGTAATTCAATAGCAGGCACGCCTTCACCCCCCACATTAAAAGACCTCTCTTTAATTTCTGCCCACAATTTATCATTCAGATATTGTGGAATTAAGGGATCGGCATCTCCACCGCTTTCTTTGTAATCAAGATATTTTAGAATATCTAAAATAACATTTTGTAAATCAATCGGACTGCTATCCGACATTTGTAATGCTTCTAAATATTTGTTTAAAATTTCATTTGCTGTCATACTTTTAAAGTTAATTTTATAATTTTTTAATAATTAATCTATGCGTAATTCTTTTATCTTTCCAATTAGACGGATAAGTCGGGTCGTATATAAGTTTTCCATTTTTATAAACTACCATATGACTATATTTTTTCCATACTAGCGAATCTCCCACGATAATATGTTTTCCTTTTTTCGGTGGAGTTTTACATAAATCCCATCTAACAATATATCCTCTTCTTTTCCACCAAAGTTTGAATTTTTTATTCCACGATTTTCCCCACCTTACAAATAATGGCACATTTTCCGGATGGAGATTTAAGTAATAAGCTACGCAATCCGTCATACAACCCTCATATCTTCTTATATATTGGTCAGTCTTCATAATTTGGGCGGAGAGTGCGAGAATTTTCCGCCTGTTTGGTTTGTCTTACTGACAAGATTGTGTGGCGTTGCTTCCGGCACTCTCCGTTTTTACTTCTTCCTTTCACAATTTGGACAAACGCTTTGTATAAAAGCAATATGCCCCTGGTCATAAACCGCTTTCTGCTCAGCGGGAGTAGCTTTGACCCATTGGTCAAAAGGCTTTATTCTTCCGCAAACATCACAGCGGTATATGATTTTAACTCCATCAGCGGTTTTCATTTTCTTCTCTCCTTTCTCAAGGTGAGATTTTGACAACCCTTCTTACAGCGTTTTTTACATTTATTTTCAACAGTTTTTCCTGTAAGGAATTTCCGTTTTTTCATACAGTAATATTTCACGATTGCCTCCTATCTTAACCAGTTATTTACAACCATAAAAATAATTGGTAAAAAAACAATATTCATAATTATAATAGCTCCGACTATGCGATTTTTCCAATCTTCCAAGCTATTTACTCTGCCATTAGTCTTAACTACTTGAGCTTCTATTTTAGAATGTTGGTCGGAGTTGGTTTCAAATTTTTCGTTAATTAGTTTAGTCAAACCCTCAAGGCGTTCGACTAAAACATTGTTGTCAACTTCAGGCATAATTTATCTTAATCTTTTATCTTTAACTGCTAATCCTAAATCAGTGTTGTTTTTAATAGCTTGGTCGGTAATATATTTACCCCCGCCCATTAAGATAGCAATAATTCCAGCCAACAATTCGCCCAGTTCCTTAGTGATATACCCTTGTGTAATAGCGAAAGGAATTATTAAAAGAGCGAGTGCTGAAATGTAGGTTTTATACCCATCAAGCCAAATTAAAATGTTGTTCATAATTTTATATGTTAATTTTTAAGCCACTTTATAAATCTTTCACTTATAAATCCTACGGCGAAATAATCCCCAACTCCCAAAGCGAAAAAGCCAAGTAAAATACAGATAAATTTTTGGATAAAAGATACTTCCATATTAATCAAACCAAATTATTTCTCCCTTTTTAACAACGGGCAGAGCCGGAGAACCTAAAGTAATCGTCATATAAGGGTCGTGGTCAGTTCCTGTATATCGTGAATTGTAGAACGAAAGGAAATTCGCTCCAGTGGCAATGGCGTGATTAAGGTGGTCATGTCCTTCTAGCCAACCTACCTGAGTATAACCAGTTCGGCTTATTTGGTCATAATTAGTCCCGATATTAACAAGAGTAAAAGTATTATATCCCGCGCTAATACTTCCGATGTCAATCTCATTACTCCATTCGGTTGTTCCAAATTGGTCGTAATCAGCTACAACCAAACTATTTGGATTAGCTTGGGTTGATTGAACGGCTACAATATAATCTTCTCCGTCATTGTCTCCATCGCCAGTTGATTCTTTATAAACACTGATAGAAGCACTGCTGATGTAAGCGTCATCAGCTAGACCAGAATTGTCAAACGGCGTTGCTCCTTTGTTAATATAAAACTTACTTAAATAAATTTCCGTGTGAACATCGATAACCGTTCCGGCCGTATCGCTTACGCCCGTTCCTGTAAGGGCATCGTGGGCTGTCGCCCAGTCTGCCGCCGCATTATAAACAACATATCGTTCGCCGTCATCTCCTGAAGGCGGATAATCAGTGGCCCGAGCAATTAATTTTTTAAAGAAACTAACTTTGGTCTGCTCGGCAAATGCTTCTATCGTAGTAGTGGCATTTTGTTCTATTTTAAATACCTTACCAATCGCGTCCTTATAGTAATGAGGACGGTTTCCTCCCCATATCTGAAAAGTGTTATCAGAAACCTGAAACATCTGGGAGTATATCTCACCTTGTTGGAAAATAACTTTTTCGGTCGGTTGAATGTCAGTGATGTAATCGTAAGTTATAATCCTTCCCTTATTCTCTAAAACTCCGTGAGGTTTTTTAACTATCCAATCCGTTTCTGCGTGAGTGAGTATCTTGTCTATAGGAGCTTTCAGTTTTAGATTTTCAGAGATTGCCGTTCCACCTGAAAGAGGGATTTGTCCGCAACCTGGTAAAAGAAAAAGGATTAATATAATTAAAAGTTTTTTCATACTTAAGGCTTATATTCAAAAGTTCCCGTTATTGTAATTTTATTAGGGTCGCTGGCTTGTGTTCCGCAACGGCATTGGACATCTTCTCTTGTAATAAAAGAATTATTGCTTAAACTGGTATCGGCTGTCGGAGTGGCGCTACAAGCCACTAACTCCGTCCAATTAGTCCCGTCTCCGCACTGGCAAGTAGCTGTTCCCGTGTCAGTTTTGCAATAAAGCTTATTAAGCACAACTCCCCGGCTTGGATTCCATAAAGCGAAAGTAGAAGTCCCCGTATCAAAACTTTTAATATCCTTGTCTATCGTGGTTGAGCTGATATTTACTGATTTGTCAAAGTCCGAGAACAAGGCGTGTTCCGCATCGGTAAAAATATGAATGCTGGTGCTTGAACCAGTAGTGGTATCTAAAGCTATTTTTCCTGCGGCATCAACAGTGGGATTGGCTGAATATGGAGCTTTGAAATAACTCGCTCCGCCAAAATCCACCGCATCAGTCGTTGAAATAAGGTTTCCCGTGCTGTCTATCGTAAGCTGGCCGCTTGAATTGGTAGTGATGTTCGTATAGTTAGTATTGTTGTAAGCTAAGGTGAGCTGGTTGCCGGTAGTGGTAATGGAAAGTTTTGACATCGGAGAAGTTGTGCCAATGCCAGTATTATAACTATCAGTAGAAAGAAGAACCGTCCCATCTAATCTTGAAACTGAACCAGAATCTCCGTTTAAATTATCAACCCATAAAGCATAATTTTGACCTGAAACAACGGTAGTGGTAGCCGCTCCTTCTATATAGAGAGAGGCGGTGTCGGAAACGGTAGCGGTGCCAGCAGTAATGGTAAACGGTTTTATTGCTAATTGTGATAAAAGAGGATGATTGCCGGAACTTCCTTCTGTTACTGATTCAGACGCAATTAAAAGTTTTGAAAAAGCGTTATTCGCTGTCAGTGTTCCAATTGTCATTCCCCCAAATACTGAATTAAATTGGGTAGAGGCACCTTTAATTGTATGTAATACATCAGTTGTTGATGTCTTCCCTTCAGCATTCACAAAGAAAGATTGTCCTGTTCCTACTGTAGCAGCACCAAGATTTAAAGTCCTTCCTACAAAAACATCTCCACCTGGTACATCAAGTTCCATTCCTGTAGTATGAGTAGTTCCAGCAATTATTAAATAAACCTTCGCTCCATCTGCAACAATACTAACACTGTCTGCGTCAGTTAAACCATTGTCAACTATTGGCATAAAACGTATAGTTGCATCCTTTGTTGTATTCGTTACATCGTCCATTTCCCAAAGCATTCTTCCAAACTCAACTTGCGTTCCAGTGTCGTCATCACCATAAAAACTTAAATATCCTTGGTCATTATCAGCAGGTGTAGTTCGTTTATTGGCTTTAAAAATTGCTAATTGATTAGAAACCCCATCATTAAGATTTTGTATTACTAAAGGAGCGCCACCTGTTTGAGTAAGGGTAGAAGTCCCTACTATTGATAATGCGGTAAAAGGCGTTGAAGTCCCAATGCCTAATCTCCCATTAGTGTTGTCCCATTTAAGTTTAGCTACGGGCGTGCCGGTAGCTGTAGTGCCTGCCGAAGAGTAATAGGCCAGAGACCCTGCCTCGCCGTAATTTACTGTTCCTGAACCCGAACCTCCTCCATCTGAATTACAAACCATTTGCGAATTAGCGCTATCCCAGGTGCAATATTTAGCATTAGTGAGAGTGCCCGCCTTAACATCTACCCCGATAGTCAAACTATTAGCCTTTATGTCAAAAGTCGGGTTGCCCGCTATGCCGGCCGGGTTAAGAATAATTATTTTAGGAGAAGAAGTCGCCAAAGTTCTTTCCGAGTAAGTAGCCGAGCCGGTCCTTGATATAAACCCAGCAGAGGAAAGACCCGCTATAGCCGTGAGGTCGGTATCTAGGGACTGATACAAGGAATTCAGAGAAGAAGTGGCAGTGTTGACAAAGTCATAAATCGAGCCGGCCGTGGCTAAAATAGTGGTCGCTCCGCTGGCAATCGCTCCGGTGTCAATATCTAAGTCATCATCAGTCAGGGTAATAAAATCTCCGGCTGTTAAATTAGTATTTCCTGATATATCTATGCAATCCGTGCAGGTCAAAGAGGAGGCATCTAAATTGATGGTAAACCCGGCGCCCGTCGCTCCCGTTGTCAAGGTGCCAACCTTAACAATATTAGTATTACCCGTAGAGGAAGCCACGCTTTCTCCCGCAAAAAAAGAATTTAATTCGGAAATGTTTGAAAAAGAATTTTGTTTATTGTTAAAAGTTGTCCAGTTGGCGGCCGTGAGACACCCAAACGCTCCGGCTGAAGCCGTGTCGCAATCTATATCGTTTAAGGTGCGGGTTAGTCCGTCTCCAAAAGTAAGAGGCACTTGATAATCAGTATCGGCCACGGCCGTTAAAATATCCGTGCCATCGCCTTTTAAAATCCCATAAGGGGAAGTCGTGCCAGTCCCGCCGTTGGCTTCGGGTAAAATACCGGTAATATCAGAAGTTAAATCAATTAAAGCATTACTAATATATCCCGCTGTCGCTTTTAAAAAACCGGTTATAGTGGATAATTTAAAATTATTAGAAACTTCTAAATTTTTAGTCGTAGTAGTAGCGGCCACGTCGACAGAGGAAGAGGCGTGAATATCGTCCTTCACCCAGACTGGTATAGAAGAAGAAGGAGTTAAATTAGAAACTCCATAGTTATTATCAAAAGTCCAGTTGCTTAATCCAATTGAACCAGTCGGCCAAGTGGTGCGGCAACCGTCGCCGGTTAAACAAAATTCCGTAGAAGTTGATGTTTTCCAATTAGAATCAACAGTTGATGAACCAATTATTCCGCTTGAAGTCCTTGGAATTATATGAATATTATCACTATCATATTTGACCGGCGGCATTGTCGTAATAGTACTGTTTCCTCCCGATAAACTCTTTTCATTTAACTTTTTATCGCTTTGGTCGGCACCGGCAAAAGCACTAACAAAGCAAAATAATATTGCTGCGATGATTAAAACAAATAATAGGACTAATTTTCTCATATTTTACGATTTAAAAATGGTCTATTTTTTTTGATTTTAATTTTGGCGGCATTATCCTCTTTTTCTTCTTCTTCTGGCATCATTAATTTTAAAATTGGCGCCTTATCGGTAAATTTGTTCACTAAGTCTAAAATAGGTTTAATCTTTTTATCGCCTATTTCCGCGTTTTTTGCTGTTTCTTCTTTAACTGCTTCAACAAATGCTCTTAAGGCCGATAAAATTTGTTCCACGCTATTTAATAAATTTTCGTTATTTATTTTTATCACCGGACTAAAATCAATTTTCTCCGGCGCTGGAATTGACTTAAATCCGTTAGCGACTTCCTTTCTAAAAGTTTCAATTACGTTTATTATCTTTTCATAATTAAACTTTTCTGCTGCCGGTATTTTAAGATTAGACAAAAAATCATTAATTCTTGATAATTGGTTTAGAACGTTTTCTAAATTCACTTTAGGAATTCCCTGCATTTTTCTTTCATCAACAACCTTTTTGATTATCGCCTCAATTTTTTTATAACTTATATCCGCTCCCCCCATTGGCATGTCCATTCTGGTTAATCTTTCTTGAACTAAATAAGTGTCATATTTATCGCCATAATTTCCTGATTTCGTTGTGTATCCCGAATCCGTATAAACAGAGGTAGTTATTATAATATAAAAGCCTTGGCCGGGATTTTGCGGCACATACCATTCGGCGCTAAAACGGTGGCCATCTCCTTTATCCGTTAAATTAACCGTCTTTAAAATAACATCCGAGTCAGCGTTTCTAATTACTGCTTGGACATAATAAGTCCTGGAGTCTGAATGGTCCTCTATCCCCCGAACGATTATAAATTTTTCTCCCGGATGAAGCTGAAGCATAATTATTGCATTTCAGAATATGATATATTAAGCCCGCTAGCCGTGCTCGATGCCCAGCACTCTCCCTGCCATAGGTTATCCGGTCCGATGACGTATTCTCCGCCGGTTGCGTTAAGCCTTATGCCTTTATTTACTCCGACAGTCGTAGAAGCAGCGCTCGCACTGGCAAAATTACCTAAATAAAGATAAATGGCCGTGGCGCTGTCATTTATAATCTTGGCGTATTTTCTTGACGCATTGTGGTTCAGCACTATAATTGGCAAAGCTGAATTGGTAGTTGTCGCCTGACCGCTAGTTACTGTTTCTACTTGGTTAAAATCAGCTCCTTTTAAAGATTGTTCTTGTTTGGGGGCCGGAATTGCGCATCCGCCTAAAACCAGCATCCCTGAAAGTAAGGTAAAAATTAGAATTTTTTTCATAGTTTTTTATATTAAAGATAAGCCCTAGCCCCGAAATAAATTCGGGGCTAAATTTATCCTCAATTACTCAATGTAGTGATAGCGCGCTTTGTAATCGATTGTGTAACCTCTGGCCGTTGAAGTGGCGTTCTCGCATGTAGCTCCCGTGCAACTACCAGATTGATAAGGGTCTTGCAAAAAGAAAACCACATATTCCTCGGGATCTACCGCAATAGCGTTTATTCCGTTGGTGCCGGCATTCTTGATTGAATTAATCAATTTATAGGCAGTTGAAGTGGATATTGAATAACTATCAATTAATTCAGAGAATGGTGAGGCATTATAAGTTAAAGTCGCGGTTGAAGAAGAGGCAACATCGAATGTAAGAGTTGAGCTGGCCGTTCCATTTGCGTACGCTTCGACATAATCAACAAATATGGTTCTACCAGTATTATTCAGAAATGATTTTTGGTATTCACCGATTGCGATCGTGCCGTGGACTGTCATTTCGCATACATTATTATTGCAGAGACCATCGGGAAAATTCGGATTGGCAAAGATTTGCCTGGCACCTCCCATACCCGGGTCTACCTGGACCGGTTTATCCTGAGAGAATAGGTCTTTAATTTCGTCAACACTTCCGCTAAAGGTCAAAGCCGACGCAATTCCGCCGCTTATTAGGATGGCAAAAAACGCAATAATCAACTTTGAGGATATTGATTTTAGTCTATTCATATTTAATTCCTCTATTAGCTAGAGAAAATAATAATTCTCTAGTCTAAATTAGTTAATTATTAAAAAGCGTCGCTCCTAATCTGCATATCCACCAGTTTCTTATCGCCCTCATCAAAGGTTTTCTTGCCAAACATAGCCCAACTGACAAAGTCCTTGCCCAAATAGCCATCGCGGTCTTTAATTTTAAGGTTGATGGCTTTTTGAATAACCAAATCAATCGGTTTGCCCTGGCCGAATAGGTTATGCTGTAATTGTTTGGTGAGAGTCCAAATATCGGCTGCGGCGGATAAGGTCTCGGAAACTGCCACATAACTCTTGCCATAACCTTTCAGAGTCATGTAAGTGGTTCCGTTAACAGCTGCTATGTCTTTCATTAGTTTTTGGTTAGCCGCGGAAAGAGCGGTAAAACCAGTCGTAGCCGCTTCTGTAATGGAAGTGCCCGGAGTATTAATCGCGGCCACCATGTTAGTCAAGGTATCCGTAACGGCTGTACCAATATGAAGATCGCCGGCCGCAGCCAATGTCGCTTTAAAGGTAAGGGTTACGCCATTAATTACGATCGTGTCGTTAGCTGTCGGATTAGTACCAAACTCCAAGCGAGCGGACCAACCGCAAGCGTTAGACATGTATAACCTAAATCCGCCGTATTTTCCGATGTCTCCGTTTTGTCCGCTATTATCTCCCAGCAAACTTTCCTTGCCGGCGATAAATTCCCAAAGTTCATTGTAGAAATCAGGAGAAATAATACCCCATCTGTCCGCCACCGGCACATCTAAGCGAGACAGTTTTTTCATGGCTCTTCCAAGCGCTTTAACGATGTTAGACGTTCCAAGAGTAAAGCCAATGCCGTCGCTGGCTGTTCCCCCTCCGCCTACTTCAAAATTGGCGACAATACTGTCGGCCTGGTCGTATTCACCGGTAATTCTTCCGTCAATTCTGTCGCCCAACTTATCCGCGGCATCATCGGCGTATTCGTTCGCGGTCTTATAGTTAGACTGAATTTCATCAGGGTCTTTAAGATAAAAGGTAACTTCGGGCGAATTGTCAATGGTCAAATACTCGTTGGAGTCTGAAATATCCTGCCTGGAATAACTGCCTTCAGCTCCCAAGTCATTAACCACCAATTCAGATCGGTATGGTCTGTGGACCGTATCTCCGTTCTTAAGAGTCCCTACCTCTTCAAAATTAGAAACTACCCGGTAAACTTTGGTCTTTTTCAGTTTTATCTGCATTCTCCGGGACCAATATTCCGGAAAACTTCCTGTTGCTATATCATTAGCCATATTTTCCTATGGTTTTCCTAAATAATAGAAAATACGGCTGTATCTTGTACTATTTAGGAATTAATTATTAACTTGTTCTCCGTTACGCATTATTTTAAGTTTGCTTCCGGAGGTTTTTTCCGCCCATTCAGAATACTTTTCAAACTCGGCATCAGTCATGTTATTAATCTGTTCAGCGGTAATATTCTCGTATTCAACCGGTTTTGCGCCGGCTTGACTGCCGGGGCGTGAACCTTCTGCTGATTTTTTCTTTTCCGGCTTGGCAATAAGTCCGGAAAGGTCTTTTTGATGCCGGGCGAAAATATAATCCAAAGGAATTTTTTCTTTTCCGTCCTGATAAGCCAACTCCTTTATTTTTTCCTTGGCCTTGGCGATCTGGGCAGAAGTAACATCAACGTTGGCTTCCTTAATCAAAGGCAATACATTTTTTTCGAAGTCATTCTCAAAAGCCGCTTTCTCGGCCGCTTCAGCTGATGTTCTTTCAAAATTGGTTATTCTTTTTTCAACATCAGGCGAAACGCCGGCGTGCTTTTTGATAATGCTGATTAGTTCCATAACCGCTTCTTTTTCCATTCCGGTTTTCTCAATAAACTTGTCTACGTCTTTCTCAATGTTTTGCGAAGAGGCAGCTTGTTCTAACTCTTCCTTCTGCTTTTTGGTAATTTCTAATTCGGTTTCCAATTCCTTTTCCCGTTTTTTCCACTCTCCTCTCTTCTTTTGAAATTTTGCATAAGGAACGTGCGGAGGTTCTTTCGGTTCTTCTCCCTCTCTAATTTTTTCTTTCTTTTTATCGCCTTTGTTATTTTCGTCGGCGGCCGCGTCTTCTTCAGCTTTCTTTTTATCGTCTTCCTCTTTTTTCTTCGCCTCATCCGCCTCGCGTTCTTCTTTTTCCTCCGGAGTTTCTTCTTTATTTTCTCCGCCGTCGCCTTCTTTATTTTCTTTGGGCTCACCCTCGGAAAATTTTTCAAACTCCTCATCAGTCATATCGCTGATGGGTTTTTTTGCTTCTAACATACGATTTTTTAAAGCCTTGACTGGCTTGTTAAGTGTTATATGCGCCTTAACGCGCGGATAACGATTTTTTGGTAAGTGTTGACTCACTTTTTATTTAATTTACGCTTTATCTGCTTCTTCCTTTATCGCTTCATCCAATTCTTCCTTTTTTTTCTCAATTTTGGCGGTTAAAGCTTTTTTGTCTTTCTCCGACAGCTTGGCCACTTTGTCCGGAGAATAGGTTTTACCTCCAAAAGTGAATTCCTTGCCCTCCTTAATGCTAGCGGCCGCTTCTTCAATTTCCTTCCTGGCCGCTTCTTTTTTGGCGTTAGCTTCGGTGTCTTTGTTGCCTTTAACGACATAGCCGTTCTTAGTGGCGAATTCTTTGGCTAACGCGGCGTGATTCTTCCCGTTGTCTTTTTCGGTATAGGTCCGGATGATGTTTCCGCCTAAATCAAAGACTTCGGTGTAAGATTTGTCTGACATAGTTTTTTTATATTAATTAATAAAAAAGCTGCGCTATTTAAATAGCGCAGCTCCATACTTTATAATTTGAATCGACTGGGCAGAAAACTCAAATTTAAGTATAGAATTCCACTACTTAAATATTTGCCCAGTCTTTTTAAATTTTTAAGGAATATCAATTACTCTTTTTAATATATTAATTTCTTCCCGCATAAATTGGATTGTCAACTCGTCTACCTCTTCCTGGTACTTCTTAACTAAAGCGTCTCTTTGGATGTCATATTGAAGCCTTAAAGCATTAATTTCTTTTTTTCTTTGCCGATTTGGAGGATTAAAAGCATATTGGGCTGACATGTCCTTTTTCAACTGATCTAATAAGCCCTGCTTTTTTCTTACCTCTTTTTTTTCTTGTTTCTTAATTAGATTAAACATAACGTTTTTTTATTGTCTTCTTGTTTTTGTATAAAGAATGATACCTCTGTTTAGTCGAAGAACTCATTTTTTTTATATCTTCTTTTGTTTTTTCTCTTATGGTCTTTTCGTGCATTTTTGGATGCAAACGATGATTTTCTTCATGGACAATCGTGTCCAGGACTTCGCCTGCGCCGCGGCTCTTTGATTTTTTCTTGTTAACCCTAATAATTTTTTTTTCGTCATCAATATCCCCGGCGGACCGCATTTTGTTGTCTACTATCCGTTTATATCTTTCCATAATTATTTGATATAACGTTTTTTACCCGGCTTCCAATCAGTCTTTTCTTGCATGATTCCGTAGACATACCGGCCAAAAGCTTTTCCGGTTAAGCCCTTTTTATGGGCTTGTCTGATTAATTTTTGCTCAAGTTTTTTTGGCGTATGGTTTAAATCCAAATTTTATTAAAGTTTTAAAGGCTATCCAAAAACGTTTAAGCAAACTCGTTTTTGTTCTCACAATTTTTACCACTTCATTCGTAATATCGCGACCAACCGGTTCAGATTTGAGGATTCTGGCAGTTTGGGGATGTCTAAGCCTAAAAGCTAAAAGACGCGCTCTTCTTACTTTTTTTTGATGCCTTTTAATGCCTTTCTTTGTTAATTCAAAGGGTGTCATACTAAATTTTCATCCACCTCTTTTTCTATCGCTTCAAGTTCGCTGTCGGCGGATGTAAATAAATTTATAAACTCCTGTCTCCAGGTTTTTTCCTTAAAAAGCAAACTGCGTTCGCTGTCCTTTAGGTTTTCATCATTAGCTAAAGACTCATTAATGGCCGTGATTTTTTGCTGATAATCCTTTAAGATTTCTCTGATAATCTCATTTTTGGCCAGCGTTTGATAAGCTAAAGCCCGTTTGGCGTTTTTTTCCCAGTTATTAATATCTTCTAAGGACGATGTTTCCGCGCCTTGGTCTTCAAAGTTTTTTTTTAATTTACCAATTTTGTCTATTAAAAATGCCATATTAAACGGTTATAGGACTAAGTTGTCGCGATTGGCGCTGGCTGATTGATATTGTGCCTCCGGACGTTCCAGAAGGCGCTCCTGCGCCTTGGCCGGGAATGGCCGCTGGCGCTGCTCCGCCGACTTCCGCCGGATTCCCCATACTTTTTATAACCATAGCTTTTCTCATCATATTCTCTTGCGCAATATTTTTATGGGCCATGGCGTAGTCCATTAAGATGTCGTATTTGTCCATGTTCTTCTTATCAAGCTTATCGGTGGCGAAGTCAATAATCTTTTGGATAAATCCGGTAGTCGCTCCCCTGTTTAAATCAGGTTTCTTGCCTTTAAGAATAAGCTGAATTGACTTGGCCGCTTCCGACATAATCTCCTGGTCTCCGTCGTTTTCCGCGTCGCGGGCCCGCCTTATTTCTTCTTCGTCAAAATCTCCGCTTCTTAAAATATTTTCAATCAGCCAATTTTGATTGATTTTTTGGGTTAAGGCCGGATTGGCCGCAATCGCGGTTATGGCTTGGCTCTGCCTGCCTTTTTTAATATCATTTTGCTGTTTTTCAAGGTTGCCTCCGGTGACTTCAATGTCAAAAGTTTTAATGTCTTCTTTTTTAATCTCGTCCCATTCAATGCCGTCATTGCCTATCATCTCAATGGCCTTGGCTTCGTTCAAATGGTCTTTTAAGCCGGTTATGTACTTCTTGCCCAACTTGGCCCAGGATTCTTTATAGGCCTTGTTGTAGAGCCCCAGGCGGTCGGCTACTTGTTGTAAGTCTCCATAATAAACGCCTACTTTCTGGTCTTTGTCGCTGGCGCCTTGCGCTCCGGCCGTAATGCCTGATTTCTGGCCGAGCATGTTATCTAAGAACTCAACCAGGTTAACAGTAATGGTAGAATTATCAGGAGTTTCAAAAGAATAAATTCCGTTTCCGATAGCTTGTCCTGGTTTAGGGGTTGCCTTGACTAAACCATCAAGCTTCCACTGCAGTTGTTCCGGATTTGGAAAGATGTTTTTATCAAAAGCTCTCATCCCCCAGTTTCGTTTCTGAATATTATTCAAAGCTTCATTAAAAATAATGCGCATGGCGTCGGCCACGGGCCGGATGTCGTCAACCGGGGCTTTGCTCCAAAAGTTAGCCGGATCTTCGTGAGTCGCCCAGGAAACAAAAGGATGTTCATTATCGGAAAAAACATTTTTAAGCTCATCCGCCCTGGCAACCCGCAGGGTTTTAGGGTCAAAGAATAAATAATATTTAACGCCTTTATGAATTCAATACCATTCAGTCAGATTATATATATCCTCTCCGACATAGTTGTTGGAAATTGGATCTAAACCTAAGCCTTGAAACCGGTTAAATTTACGCTCGGCTTCTTCTTGGTTTTTATTAATATCCCCGTCCGAGGTTTTATTAATAAGATTGATTACTCCAACCCGGTTATAAAGTCCGGTTTTGGCTCCTTCTAAAAGTTCAGATTTAGTCCTGAAGATGTTTTGTTGGCCGCAGAATAAATGCCTTTTCAAGTTAGCGCCGCCTTGCGGTTCGCAAAGAAAGTCGTAATAATCAAGCCATTCCAAGTTTGATTTATATTCAGGGTCGCTTTCCGCGTAGTATTTAAAGATTCCCCGGCCCGAGAAGATTGCCAAAAACTTCACCTGGCGGTCCACAAACCCCCATTCGCCCTGATCGTCTCCGGAATCTGAATTCCACAAAGCTGATACTTTTCTGGCCGCTTTCAAATCCTCTTCGGCTTTTCTTTTAAAATTAAGAGTCGGGACGTCGTCTATTTTGCTTTTTAAAGTATCAACAAAACCCGAAAGTATAGGCAAAGGAATATTAAAACGCCCTTTAAGCTGCTTCTTAACTTTATTCATGTACATATCTTCCGATTTTTGAATTTCAGTAATCCGTGGCAGTTTGAATTGTTGGGCTACCTGGATTTGTTTGGCCGCTATTGAAGCTAATTTTGATATTAAACTTTCATCCATTTTAAGACTGGCCCAGTCTTTTAATTAAATTATCCATAATATTCACTGTCCACTTCCATATCTTTTTGTTTAAAAGGTTTTTCATTGTCTTTTTTTGAAGGCGTGGCGTATTTTCTCATTTCCCAGGCAATGGCCAGGGCTGTAAGCTTATCAAAATGCCTGGTCATGCCTTCCTCTATTTTCATCGCATTAAGATCCTGTTTTCGGTAATAATACATTTCCCACAAAAGCGCTGCGTCTAAAACAAGCAATGCTCCGCTTTCAATCGCTTCCCTTAAACTTCCAAAAAGGTCATACTTTATTCCGGACATCATCCTAAGCCCGTATTCGTTGCTTATCTGCTTGCCTACCTTTTTTTTGTCTTCTCGTATATAAATATTATCGTAAATATTAAGAAGTTCCGCTAAAGTCCCAAAGCCCGTGTTATTCATTTCCGGGCATGCGATGCATTCTCCGAACATCAAACCGGCCCGTTTCATCTCATGCGCAAAATTGTAAGGTGTAATTAAATTATCTTCAAAGGTGGCGACGGCCACGGCCGGCCGGGTGGAATAGTCTATAACTGTTAAAGCGTTAGCGTCCAGTCCTTTGCCTTCAGAAGTATCCCCGCCCTGGCCGTATTTGTGGGCCGCGTTGAAGGCCCGCCAAATCTTTAAGCCCGCTATTTCTTTTAAAGGTTCTTCAACTTCTTTTAAAAGTCTTCTTATGATGTTCCTGTTAAAGTACAAATCGCCTGACTTGCCCGGGTTGTTCATCATTTCCGTTTCGTAGACTCTTTCTCCTAAACTGGCTTTCTTGGCTTCCAGGGATATTTTTTGTTCATCTTTATTTTCAATCGTGGCGTTTATCTTAGCAGCTTCCTCATTCGTTTTAACGTATTTGTCCGGCCAGGCTATCTTTCCGTCCGCTATAACTGGGATGTTTCTGACCATTCCCCGAGGGTTATTCTCAACGGTTTCCATAACGTGGGCGATCACGCCTTCTTCGGTGATAAGGTTTCCCAAGTAAAGTACGGCGCCTCTTTGCCCGGACAAACCTCTCTTGATTTCATCAATATGGCTCTTAATCTTTTTGGTAATCGGGTAGCTTTCTTTGGTAATGTTATTTTCAATGTCGTCTAAAATGAACAAGTCGGGCCGTAAATGGTTAAATACCCTGCCGCGCGGGCTCTCCTGGGTGGAAAAAGCTTCAACTTTAATTCCGTTTTCCGTTACAAAGTTGGAAATTCGTTTCATTGAAGCTTCTTGGTGGCTTCTTTTTTTATAGTAAAGCTGTCCAAAATCCGCTATTAAGCGCTGATTAGTCTGCAACCAAAGCACGATATTGAATAGAGCAACTTCTGAATTTCCTTTGTCGTAACTGTCATAATTGATATATCTTTTCTTGCTATAGCAAATGCACCAGGTTACGAAAATTTTGGCGATTGAAGTCTTGGCGCTTTCGGCAAAAGCGATCCAGGCGGCTTCGTCCAGTTCTCCGCTGATTAATTTTTTGCAATCTTCATAAAAATCATATTGGTAAGGAGCTATTTTGTATGTAAAGAATTCCGGAAAATAAAAAATCGCGAAATAAACCAATTCCTTTTCGCAGATGTATTTTCTTTGTTGAGCTGTTCCATGGTGGACTATTTTAAAAATTTCTTTACTTAGTGGCATTTTTATTTATTATATCATCAAGCTTTTTCTTTTCTCCTTCAGACATTTCGCTGGTGGCCACGAATCCGGTATGTTCTATCTTATCGACGACTCTTTGTTTAAGCTTATTAAATTCCTTAATAGCCCCGAGTTTATTGGTAAAGTCATGGCTTTGTTTAATTAAGAATTCAAGTTCGCTGTCTACGTCTTCTTCAGTAAGTTTTTGCCCTTTTATCAGTTCTCTGACCCTGGCTAAAATGTAAGTATTTGTAAGTAATACGTAGGCGTTGGATTTAGCGGTATTTACCTTTCCTTTTTTGTTTAAATTGAGATTATAGGCCGCCGCGTAAGACTGCAATCCGTTGCCGAAATATTCCCGGCCCATAGATCCCGAATAGTACTCGCAGAATAAGTTTTGTTTTAAATTAAGCTTCTCGCTTATGACTTCTTCTTTTTTAACCTTATTTTTTTTCTTTTTTAATTTTTTTTTTGGCATAAAACAATAAAAAAAGGACGGGAATCTGTTGCTATAGATTCTCCGTCCTTATCCCCACTATAGCAAACTTCGAAAAGAAGCGCAAGTTATTTGTCAAGGGGTCAGAAAACAGCTCTTTAAGCGATGGCGCCGCATAATTTGGATTGCCACAGACAAGGAGGAGGATCTATAGCAACCAAACCGGGCGCCACCTTTTAAAGAGCTGTTTAACTTAAAAATCATAATTTAATCTATTATTAAGTAATTCAATATTAGTAAACTTTGTTGCGCTTGGCTCTATTTTGGTTAATCTCCGGGCCATTAAAACGTCTGGTTTTTTAGAGTTTAATATCTGTTGCCAACTTTTATTGGAATTTTTGGTCTTATTCCTAAAATCTTCAAATTTTATATCAAAAGTTTATACATTCTTTAAGAATATTATTAAATAATCATTCAAAAGGATAATGTTTACACCCCTTGCAGCATTTAAAAAGGAATTTGCCTCTTTTTTTATCTTTTTCATTACAATAAATTACAATCTTACCGTCTTTAAAAATTGCTCCCCTTTTTCCCTTAGGGTTTAACCCTTTTTTATTTAATTTCCTTCGTAAATTTTTAAAGATTTTGCCTACCTCCTGATTTGTTATTATTATTACTCTTTTCATAATCGGCAATTTAAGGTTTATCTAATAAAATTAAGATTTTAAAACTTTTTCTACTTCTTGTTTAATCTCCTTTTCACTTTTAATTTTAAACGACAATTTTTTGTATAGATAATCTCTAATAATTTTAACTTTATCCCTAGTATCCGCATATAAATTAACGCCAAACAAAGTTCCGAGAAAAGATTTAGTTGGTATTAATTTGACTTCTAAACCATTATAAAATATTTTACTTGGAGCATCCTGCGAAGAAATTTTTAATATTAGCTCTTCTTCCAACCTGTCGCATCTTACTTTTTTTTCATACCCAAATAGTAAGCCCCCGTGATGTTTATAATATTCTCTGTCAATATATCGATCAAAAGTTTGGACTAATGGCGGTTTTATTTTTTTTGTGATTGCCATATTTTTAGTTTAATTCTTCACGCAATTCGTTATTAATTTTGTCTATTATCTCGTCGCGGTCCGGACAAGAAGCGCAGTCCCTTTTAATGCACTCCCAGTACACATTTTCCGGGTAGTAAATTTCAATCCCGGCCTTTTCTGCTTTAAATTTTTTATTAATATTTAAAAGAGTAAACCAACAGAGAAGGTTAATAAGGATGGAAATAACTAGACTTGTTATAATAATGATTTTTTTCATATTTTTATCCCTTCCCCTTGGGGGGTTATTTATTATTTTAATTTTTTTTGATACCACTTTAAAGGTTTTTCTTCCTCTTTATCTGTATTATCATTAAGTTTTAATTTAGTTTCACTTGTCCACGTATTATGTTTATTCCATTTTTTCTCTAAATCTTTTGATGTTTTATTAAACGCTTCACAAAAAAGTTCTGCCAGCTTTGGAGACTTTTTATAATACAACCAAGCAATAACTGAATGGGGGTAAACATAAAATCCTGTGCTGTCTCTAACAAATAATAACATTTTAGATTTTTTCTCTGGCATATATATAATTTAATTATTAGTTGGCTTTAATCCCAAAAAGGTTCGTAATAAGTTTTAATTCCCAATTTTTCTTTTAGATTTATCCCTTCTCCTGTCAGAAAGTGGCCACTACCGCAAAAACCAATATCCTCATCATAAGTCTGCCCCCAATAAACATAACCAGCAATTTTCAATCTAAACATTATTTCTTTTAATCTTTTGCGCGATATACTAGTTTCTTTCTCTAAAAATCCATAACGATACGAAGTTTCGTCGCTTAAATAAAATAATATTTTTTTAATTTCTTCTGTTATCTCCATATAGTTGCCTCTCCTAAGAGAGGGGTTAAATAAATAATATTGATCTAGCCACGACACCGGCGTCTCTGTATTCAATCAATCCCAATGAACGCAGACGTCCGCGCGGGTTGTTATAAGCTCCCCCTCCAGCTGCGTAGCCGGCACGTTCGGCCAACTCTTCGTTTAAAATGCTCTCTGGATAAATTTCAAGAAGAACTTTTAAAACTTTAGCTTCCGGCCCGGGCAGAATGGACAAAACTTTCCGATGTAATTCTTCGGTTGTAAGCGGAATCTCCGGGATTACCGATAATTGTCTCCCGGATTCAGTCAAACTGATTTTGTTGCCGTTGACATACTCAATCAAACCCTTAGTCCTTAAAGCTCCCCTGGGGTTGTTATAAGCGCCTCCGCCGTATTTATACCCGGCTAGAAAAGCGATGGCCGTTTGTTCCGGCTCGTTAATGCCAATAGACTCCATCCAGGCAATAGCGTTGAGGATTTTCTGTTCGGGATTAGTAAGAGAACAATCATTTTTAAACTCGACCCGGCGCGGATAAGAGTAACTTTTAATTTCTTCAATAATTTTTTTAGCTTCTGGTTTTATATATATCCGAGGATCTTGTCCTGTTCTTTCGTTCTTATTTATCATTTCCGCTTTTTTAATCTCCCCGGCAAATTTTTCAATATTGGCTTCAATCACGGCTGAATACTCCTTAATCGGCTTAATAAGCTTCCTAAGGCCAGATTCTAGCTTAATTACCCCCTCTAGAGCTCGTTTGCCTACTATTGGAACTTCAATGCGTTTTATTTCCGTGGCCGGGCCGCGCGGGGTGTCCCTTTTCGCTACGGCCAGCTCGCGCCGGAGACTGGTTATTTCAGACTTAAATTCAGAAATGGTCTTTAGTTCCTTTTCCGCTTCCTGGGGCAAATCAGCAAGCTTGCCGAGTATTTTTCTTATTCCTTCTGTTGGCGGCATGACTTTATATTCAGATCCGCCTTTAGGGATAGATGTTTGGACGCTTCCCACTTTTATTTTAATGACTTCGTTCGATATTGCCGGGCCGAAAGCAAAAAACTCTCCGGGTTCGAGAGAACGCAAAGCCAGGATTTTTTCTTTGTCCGTGATACCCAGTTCATCGGCCGCGCGCTTGCGGTCAATATCAAGGCTGGCCCGGCCTATAAGCTTATTATTGCATTCGGCGGCCGCGTCTTTGTGAAGTTTGGAAATCCGCTGGGTGGCAAGAATAAGCGAAAATTCCCGCTTGCGGCCCATTGAGGCCATGTCTATCACGGCCGATAACGATTCCGCTTCGTCTTTCTCCGGCGCGAATTTATGCGCTTCGTCAAGGATAACAAGACAAGGATGATAAAGCTTTTTTGGCGCGTTTACCATACTTTCAAGGAATAAACGCACAAAGCGTTTTCTTTCCTGCGGCGGCAACTCATAAAGGTCAATAATCGCTGATACTTTTAATTCAAGCAGCCTCTGGGCGAGAAGCGCCGCGCTTTTAGGTTCGGCCGGCGTATCGCCGCCTTTGCCGGCTAACACAAAATTAAACTTCTCGCGGAGGGTGGAAAATTCCCCTTCCGGGTCTAAAATAATAATCTGCACCTTGCCATAGGCTTGCTCGACAATTCTACGGATTAACCATGATTTGCCTCCGCCGGAGTTCGCCTGGACAAGTAATTTTCCTACGATTAATTTAGGCAAATCAATTTCTATTTCACTGTTTAATTTAATTATGTTTTTCATATTTTCATAAAGCAAAGCCAATGAGTTTGGGACCGTGAACCGGTATTATGGCCGAACAAAGGTTTTACCGGAAATAATTTTAAAATTTCAGCTAACTTTTTTTCTCTCTCATTCCATTTAAAAATTAAGATCCCGCAAGGTTCTAATATTCTCCAACATTCTTCAAATCCTTTTCTTAAAACTTTTTGCCAGTTATGGTCAGAAAATTCTCCGTAATATTTCAGCATAATGCTTGGAGCTGGAGATAAACAGCCATATTTTTTTGTAATAATCCCGAGCTCGGGCTGTTTTCTAACACAATGGGGGGGGATCAAACACAACTAATTTAATACTGTTATCCGGAATAAAAGAAAGGTCCGTAAAATCTGCCACCCTATCCGGTTTAATATCAAACTCGGTCCGTTCCTTAATAAATCCCTTTTCTCTAATTCTATTGTCTAAATATAAGACATTAGGATGTTTTTTATTAAACCAAAACATCCGGTTTCCGCAACATACGTCAACTATAAATTTATTAGTCATAGTCGCGGGGGCGGGACTCGAACCCACTATCTCCTGGTTATGGGCCAGGCGAGATACCACTTCTCTACCCCGCTATGCGCCGGAGAGCGAAGCTACGCCAACCAAGGAGGTAGAATTGACGAGCTAGCCCGCCGGCTATATTAAGGCCAGCAACACCTAAAAGGTATTCCCCAACCGGCCGTAATATTTATTTTAAATTTTCAGGAAAATCTAAATTACAAGGAGGAATATAAATTATAAACTTTTTACCAACAACTCCAATAGGGTATAACCCCATTTCCCATAAAGGAATCAAATTAATAAAGTTTCCGTTAGGATATTTTTTCTTATAATCTTCCAAATTAAGGGCGAGAACATCAGCGGCACCCCGAGCGGCACCCCAAGCGGCACCCCGAGCGGCACCCCAAGCGGCACCCCAAGCGGCATCCCGAGCGGCATCCCGAGCGGCACCCCAAGCGGCACCCCAAGCGGCATCCCGAGCGGCACCCCGAGCGGCACCCCAGTCTTCCGGTGTTTTCAACTGTTTATATTCTATACCAGCCTCAACGCCAAAAGCTTTTAAAGACAATTTGATTTGTTTTTCCACATCTAACTTTTTTAAATCAGTTTTGGGTTGAAACCATTTTATCGCTTTAATCCGTTTGATATAGGCATCTAATTTTTTTTCTACTTCTTTGGGAAGTTTTTGTTTGTAATCCATAAAATTTATTTATTAATTAAATATAATCCAAACTCTGGCCGTTAAGATAAGCCAGCACCTTCTCGTAAGTCAGGTTTTTAACTATATGAAATTTTCTTACTGTCATTTCGTTAAACCATCCTTTGCCGCGTTGCGTTATAATCTGCGCTTTGAAATCTACGGCCCGCTTATCGGACGAATGGAAAATATTGTGTTCTTGGAGAATTACCGATACCGCTCCGGGAAGATACCAACGCAAACTTAAAGGCTTGCCAAAGAAGTGGTGGGCACAGGCGGCCGTCTCTCCGGAGATCTCGCTTTTAGGAGTCAGTTCCAGTTTCTTTTGCTGAAACAGGCGGTCCAGCTTTTCTTCCTGGTATTTTGTTATTCCTCGTTGAAACATTTATTTTTTGCTATAAAATGGTGTTAAACCAAATTTATAATATTCCCAAAATTGATAATGAGGAATGTCTTTTAATTTTATTAATATATAATCTGATTTTTTTGGTCGGCCATATCCCCGATAAGAGATTCTTCTATATTTTACTAATTTATTATTTAGTTGGTTAAGACGTTCCATAAAACTGAAGCTGTTGTAATTTATCGTTGGAGTTTTTAGTCGTTGTCCGTTCATAAAAATTTAATGCTGATGGCTGCTCTTTGTTTCTTCTTTGTTTCTCTAGTATTTTGTATGTCAAGCCGGCTTGACAGGTGCTAGTACAAAATTTGGACTAGTGCTAGTAAAGCCGGCTTGACAGGCTGAGGCGACAATCCACAGGGTTATCCACCGGATTTTGGGGGGTTATCAACAGGTTATATTCAAGCAAAAAGCTTAAGTTGGTTGAATCGTTCTTTTATCTTTTCCGTAGTTGTCTTTTTGAGTTTAGGGATATTTTTTAAAACAAAGTCTATATCTACGTCAAGGACCGGCTTATAGTAATTAGTGCCATGAGTTTTAATCACGAGGACAAGACCTAATCTCTTTAGACTGGCTATGGCCTTTATGTTCGAGGTTTTAGAAAGGCCGGTGCCGTAATCCAGGTGCTCCCTATTTTTGCCGGTCATTCCGTTAGTAAACTGGGAAAGAGATATTGTGTCCCCGGATTTCTGAAAGCCGAAGGTGCGTCGGTAGATATAGACCAAAGCTTTGAATTCCGCCTCGGGCAGATGGGCCATTAAAAAGTCTATGGCTATATTAGGGGTCTGAGTCGAATTGGGGACAAATAAATTGGCCATTGTTTATAATTTATTATCTTTTTTATATATCCATTGCTTCGACCTCTGTTCTGCCGCACTCCGGGCAAACAGCCTCTTCCTTTTCGTAAACCGATGTGAATTCGGCTCCGCATGTATCATTCAAGCATCGATATTTATGAGCAGCTGAAGTAACCGGCGTGTTATCTGGCTCATCTTGATTTCGTTGGTTTCGGCTTCTATAAGTGCCAAATTTTTTAGTCGTCTTGTCGGGGGTTTTATTATGTTTTTTATTATATAAATCTTTCGCGTAGCACTTTGCGCAGAGCCCGCGGCAAAGGTTCCGGCCATATTTAGGTGATCCGCCGCATTCAGAACATTTTTCATCTCCCCTGGCCGTACGCTTGCCGATTTTTTTTACTTTTACTTTTTTACTATACGTTTTATATTTTCTCTTAGACTTTTTAACCTTTTCCCCATAGGGGGGGGTATCAGTTACCTGATCGGCAATCTGTACTAAACTAGTTTCGGTGTCTAAAACTAACAATTTTTTAGGTTGCGAGTTTGTTAAATAAAATTCCAGCATAAATTTATATCTTAATTTATAAATTATTTAACGCTTCTTGATTATGTTCAATTTCTTCAATCCGATTTAAACTGTCGGATTTTCTGAACTTATTAGCGCCCGGGCAATCCGCAAAGTGAGACTGATAATTATCCCCGGCTCTTATAATCGGCATATACTTTCCGTTGGCGGTAATTCCGAACCGGAGTAACTTTCCGCATTTTTGGCAAGCCACGTGGCGGCCGTCCAGATCTACGCTAACCTCCGCGCCGCCTAATAATTTTATTTTTTGGTAGTTTATATATTTTTTCTTAATTATTAAAATACTCTTCAAATTCTTCCCACCGGTCCTCTAACTGGTCGTGCTCGTCAATTCCGAGACAATCCCGGGCAAAGTTTTTAAAAGCATCCTCTATTTCTGATAGTTTAAACATTTCGCGAGGCGGTCTGGAACCCTCTTTTTTGTCATTTTTCGCCCCCTCCTGCGTTGATTTAAGGTGTTTGTGGCACATATCCCGCCAATTGGTGTTCTTGCCTTCAGGAAGATTTTGCAACACGTTGCAGAATCTTTCCTCTTTGTACTGCTGATAAAATTCTACGCAGTAATAAAGCACGCGGGTAGAATAGCCCGGGCCGAGGTCATGGCTAAGGTTTTCTATAATCTCTTTGCCGTAAATCTTTTGCCGTTTCATTTCGTCGTTAACCTGGACGATGGCCCGTCCGAGCTCCCAGCGCGACTCTAAAGTCGTGACGTTCTGCTTATAGCCGGATTCGCCGATGATGGATTTGCAGTCTTCTAAGAGTTGATTGTAGATTTCATTTTTAGTCATAATTTTCAAGCCAAATTCCCCGAGAGGGGAAAATGGTCTGAAAACTATTTTTCCAGGGACAATAGATGCTGCTTCCAAAGGTATTGAGTAGTTGGAGCGGCCGGAGAAACGCAGTATCCGTTATAATCTTCTGCCGGGCCGTCATAGCAGACAGCCGAAGCCGGATCGGGGGTAGTGTGGACAATCAATCTATTAGTCCCGACAAAATACATTTGCCAACTGGTTGAGCCGACAAGCACAGCCAGGGCTAAAGAAAAAAGAATTTTTCTCATACGCGTTTTATTAATATTTAAAATAATTTAGTTTGTAATATCCGGATGCCAATCGTGTTGTTTATAATGTCATAAGTGGCCCTAAAGTCTTTTAAGATTCTAAAGTCGCTTTTGGTTTTGGTATCTAAAGAGTGGTCTATAACGTGGTTTCTAAAAGTGATCACCCAGGCCGGGACCGCTACCCGTCCGTGCAGGAAGTCGGCGCCGCGCTCCGTGATAAGCCAGGTATTGGGGACCTGCTTGCCAAAAGCGTTTTTTACCTTGGCGACGAGGCCGTGGAAACGAAGCTGGGTAAGCCGAAGCCGTTCGGACTGGTCAAGGTTTATATTACTCACGTCTATCCGGTTGCTCTTTTGCTCAATTACCGCCTGCCAAATTTTAAGAAGCGTAGCGACATCAAGGTCGTCAAGGTGATATTTATATTTCTTGCTGGGATATTCTCCGCAGTGAGGGCAAGGGTCCATAGATTGCGGCCGGCAGATGGCGCGGCCTATCCGCCACCTGCCGGCCAATTATATTAATCTCTTCTGATTGAATCCCTTATCAGAAGCTTCTTGATATAGACGGAAACTCCGATTTTAGCTTTGCCGCAATAAGCCATGACGGATTCGTAGAGATCCATGTCTTCTTTGTTGTCTTTGACGAAAAAAGTGGAGAGTTGTTCGTAATTTCTTTCAGGCATATTTTAAGTATTAGTTTATTGCCTCCCCCGATTTTCTCGTCGCCTTTCAATCCCTATAAAAAGAAAGGTTTATCAGGAGAGGTTATTTAATTAAATAACTGCAGCTCCAAGCTCTATATCCGTCCGCTTTTATTTTGGCGATGGCCCAGGCTGTCGCCTTCTTATAATCCAGTCTTTCGCTTGGCTTGATTGTGTCTTTGTTAACTGAATTTATTTGCCATATTCCGGAGCTTATCGTTCCGTCCGGTTCTACTACTTGGATTTCATTGTTCCAGGAGCTTTCGCACTGAATAAGTCTTTCCACATAATCGGGGTTAAGCCCGGCGTCATAAACTTCCGTCAAAACATACTTTTTAATCGGGTCGGTTATTGCGGGATAGATTTGAGTCCTGGCGTGGACCTCGGTTATCCCATATTGTTTTACCGGGTCAAGAACGAAAAATGTGATTTTTGCTAAACTCCAGTCAATCGCCACCGCCATTACAAGGCAGAAGCAAATTAACGGAATTTTTTTAATAATTTTTGTTTTCATTTTGTTTTTGTATTAGTTAATTATTTTAATCCTCCTTTTTTAGTGAGATTATTTGCTTGTCCAGACTGTGGAGGTAAGGGATTATGCACAGAGCATCTCCGATGATAGGTTAAACCACTTTGACTTATCCACAGCCTGAATAAACAAATAAAAAACTCTACGGTACAATGACCACAGAGTTTTATTAAAAAGTATTAAGTTTTTATTTGCTAATTTTAGCTTCTTTTGCTAAACTATTAAGGAAGTAAACATCTACATTATGCGAAGTATTGTTATCCATTAAGCTAGGGCCGATAAACCGCCCTTGTCCTCTCCCCCAATATGGAAAAAAACAAACCTATAATAGAATATCTTAATGACTTTCTTGATTATTCGGAAATAGAGAAGGGGCTTTCTTCTAAAACGCAGGAGAACTATACTCGCTTTTTAAACAAATTTTTCAAATGGCTGAAGGAGACGAACCAGGCGGGATTAAAACCAAACGCCCTCTCCCCTATCCATATTTCAAAATACAGAATTTTTTTAGCCAGGCATATTGACCCGCGGACAAAAAAGACTTTAAAAAAAACTACGCAGAATTATTATCTAATCGCTCTGCGCTCTTTACTGGAATTTTTTGTGGAAAAAGATATCGCTTCCCTCTCCCCTACTAAAATTAAGCTGGCCAGGGATAAGGCGGACAAAGAAATTAAATTTTTAAACTTAGACCAGGTAGAAAGGCTCCTTCTGGCTCCGGATACGAAAACCGCCATAGGCCTAAGGGACCGGGCGATTTTAGAAACCTTTTTTTCTACTGGCCTGCGGGTAGCGGAGTTAATAAGCTTAAACCGAGACCAATTGCGGATTAAAAATTCTACGCAGGATTTAGAAATTTCCATTTTAGGCAAGGGCAATAAAGTAAGAACTGTCTATTTTAGCCAAAGAGCCGTAGACGCCCTGCGACGGTATATAGAAAAGAGACGGGATATGGATGAGGCTTTGTTTATTAATTATAAGCCGGGAATAGCCAAAACCGGTAAATTAAGACGCTTAACCTCAAAAAGCATTGAAGATATTGTTAAAAAATACGTAAAAATCGCCGGCCTGCCCGTTATGGCCACGCCACACACGATAAGGCATTCTTTTGCCACGGACTTACTTACCCAGGGCGTTGACTTGCGCTTAGTCCAGGAATTCTTAGGCCACCGCAATATCGCTACGACGCAAATTTATACCCATGTTACCAATAAGCAATTACGCGACGTCCACCGCAGACTGCATAGCGGAAAAAACTTGAAAAAATAAAAAGAGGAGGAAGCATATGATATCGCTTCCTCCTTTAATGCAGGATGGATCGTTGAAGAACGGGGGTAATGGTGAAGGGTTCTACCACGACCTTACAACGGGCTTACAGCGGAGAGAAGAAAAAAAAGTTTTGCTTCAAAAAAGTTTTTCAATCTCAAATATTTGGAAATCCGTAGCTTGAAAAACCCCGTTCTTTTTAAACCGTAAAGCTTATTAGTTCCGCTTGCGGCCACAACCCATCCTCTTGTACTTTCTGGGGTTATCTCCTGGCAAAGCCAGATTATAACCCACCTTCGAACCGAATATCTTGGCATGCACGCAATATGTGTCTAGTGCGGCTTAAAGCTAGCCACGGAATGTCAAGAATATTCGTTGATTAAATTGTATAAAAAATAAAAATAAATGTCAAGCCTCTTTTCCTGACGTAAAAAACCGCTTTAAAATTTTATCATTTTTTAATATTTCTATATTCTTTCCAACCTGTTCATAAAATTCCGGGTAGTGCTGTCTCGTTATCCACCGTCTCTTATAAATTTGCCGAAAAGGCATTTTTTGGTGATGAGCGGCTTCATGGCAGAGAGTGCGCAGAACGGAAGAAATTTTTTTCGGCTCCCGCTTTCTTGGCGTAAAAATATCAATCGTTATCAGACCGGTCTTCAGATTAGTCCGCCCAATAACAAAACCGCGTTTATAGCTAACGCGGGTTGTTCTTCTCATCGGACGAAATCTTAATTTATCTGTCCGTAAAATCTTGAGAGAATAATCGCAATATTTCTGCGCTTCTTCTTCATGAGTCATATTTACTGAAATAAATATTTTTATATTATTTTATTATTTTATTTTTATATCACGGCAAATACTCTAAAGGATTAACCGGAATACCATTAAGGCGGACTTCAAAATGAAGGTGCGGTCCCGTTGTTAATGGTCCGGCCCCGGGCGTACCCGGCATTCCCCCGCTCCGGCCTATGGCCTGGCCTTGGACAACGTATTCGTCTTCCGCTACGTAAATCCCGGAAACATGCCCGTAAACGGTTGATAAGCCGTCGCCGTGGATAACCATAATATAGCTATAACCTTTGCCGGCGTCTTTTGCCCGCGCCACATATCCGGAAGCCGCGGCTTTTATGGTTGCCCCCTGCCCGGCCCTGATATCAATGGCCGGATGCTCAAAAATATAGCGGAAGGGATAATCCGGATCATGGAAATAAGAAGTAATGGTGTTTCTCGCTACCGGCCAGATTAAACCATTATCATTAAACTCTAATTCCTTGCCGGAAATTTTAGAAATTTTTGCCCGGACTGTTTTTTCCAGGCTCACAATGTCCGCCGCCGCCGCCTCTTGTTCCGCTTTAGCTCGAGCCAGGAGCCGTTGATATTCTCTTTCGGAATTTTTCGTCTGAGCTAAAATAAACGTCTTATTGCCCCTTTCACTGTCTAAAACATCTTTTTTGCCCGCTAAGTCTTTCTTTAAATTTCCCAGTTCTTTATTTTTATCTTCCAAAACCAATTTGCTTTTTTCCAAATCGCCTTTATACCTTTTCAGAGTGCCCAGACTCTCCCCTATTCCTTCGTTAACATCCTCGAGATATTTAAGCTGGCTGATAAAATCAGCCAGAGAATTATTTAGGAGTATTATTTCCAAAGTCGTCACCTGGTTTTGCTTATAAATAAGGTTTAGGACATTGCCTAAATTATCCCTTTCCTGATTTATTTCTTTTTCTTTATTGGCTATTTCCCGGTTGACTTTTTCAATTTCTAAATTAGTCCGGTCTATTTCCGTTTCGGCGGCGGTAATGTCAAGTTCCGCCTTGGCCAGCCGGTTAGATAAAATGGATAATTGATTACTTAAGCTGGCCTGCTCTTTTTGTTTTTGTTTTATGGCCTGGGAATAGGCTTCCTGCTGTTTCTGGATATCTTCCAGGCTTTTCTTTTTCGCCTGAATCTGGCTATTTATTTCCCTCACTTCCTCATTCACAACTTCCTCATCCTGGCCATAAACAAAAACTAAAGGATTTAAAAAGATTCCCAAAACAAAAAGAGGAATAAATAGTTTTATTACCTTTTTCATATTTTTATTATAGCACATTTTCCTGAAAAATAAAAAACAGGGACCCGAATTTCGAATCCCTGTGAGAGCTCTGGCTTCGAGCTCTATTTATTTTTCTTCGCGACGACGAAGATATTCCCGTCGCGATCTGTGAAAAGACCAGTTATTGTGAACGCTGCCGCCGGTCCAGAGTGCTTCTGAATTTTGGAAGCCGCAATTTGCGCGGCTTCTTTTTTCTGCTTCGCCGTATCGTACATCCGGCCGGCGAACCCGACGGCAATGATTTCGCCGTCCTTTTCGATCGCCGGTGACAGAGACGCCGGCACCACCCACTCCGGAACGTTTCCGGAATGGACGTTGGACTTGTACTGCATTCTTCCAGCGCAACCGAAGGCGGTAAGCGCCAGAATAACGGCGAGGACGAGAATGGAAATGAACGAACGCATGGATTTTCTCCCACGTCAGAGGTTTTATTTCGGAATTCCCCAACGCATTAGGGCATACATGATCTCGAAGTTATGCCAATGATCACAAGCCTCGGACCTGGCCACATCATCCTCCGTGTACCTATAACCATTGACCGGGGGATTATCATTGAGAAAACGAAGAATCTTACTTCTCCCGGCGAGCTCAGCCTTCGTCCTAGCGAAGGCTATGTTTTTTTTCACGATTGTGGTTGAGCCAACGGCATAGATATAGCCGTCACTCTTGTATATCCCTTTTTTCACCCATGACGGGGTGTCGTCAACGACCGGAACCATTTTCATCCCCGCAGAGCAACCGGTGAAAACGGCGGAGACAACAATTAGAACAACGAACGACCAGCGAGGCATTTTTCTCTCCTTATTTTGGCTGGTGCGTTTTTAAGTTGTGAACAAAAACGGGAACTGTAATTTAATGTACTAGTTTATAATTATAGCATATCTATAAAATATTGTCAATAGTACCCCTTAATTTTTAGCTTACATTAAATAAAAAACATGGATTTAAACCAAAAACCCCTGTTGTTTCCCCGAAATTTCCGGAAATTTACTTTTTTGCAAGATGGCAACGAGCTAGGACATAGGTTATGTCCTTTTTTATAATTCTTTTATCAAATCGGTAACCAGTAATCCAAGCAACCCCGATTGTTAACAGGACGACAATCCCCAAACCGACCCAGAAGGATGCGCCATTCGCATTAGAACAAAGAACCCAAATAAAGAAAAGAGCAAACGGAATAGGGGTAAAAATTCTCCACATCTTAAAGCCTCCTTTTTTAGGTTAAACTTATGGCAAATTTTATTCTTTTTAAACTTTCAACTTTACCTAAAACTTCCGCCACGTCAAACGGGCTTGGACTTGCTTGCCGACCAGTTAAAGCTGCCCGCATCGGCCAGAGATAATCCCCCACCTTTGCTTCTTTGGCTTTAATATAACTCATTAAAGCGTCTTCAATAGAATCATTAGTCCAGTTTTTTCCCGGAATTTTTTCCAGCTGTTCATAAACTTCTTCTAGATTTTTCTTAACCTCTTTGGCGCTTAGTTTCTTCCAGATTAACAATTTTGGCTCATATTTTAATCTATCCGCAAAGAAAAATTCCGTCGCCTCGGAGATATCAGATAATTTCTTCAATCTTTCCTGTTCTAATTTTATTACATTTTTCACATATTTTTCACCCTTCTCTCCCCATTGCTTTAATAAATACGGCCGGCATAATTCCGCCAACTCATCTAAACTTTTCTGCCTGATATAATAACCATTGAAATAATCCAACTTTTCAAGGTCAAAAACCGCAGCGCTGGTGCGCATATCCTTAATTTCAAATTTCTTTATCATTTCCTCTAAACTTAATATTTCGCTTTGCGATTCCCCGCTTACATTTTCCATATAAGGGGACCACCCCAAAAGGACAGAAAAATTAAGCAAAGTTTCCGGCAAATACCCTTTAGCCCGGTAATCTTCAACCGCCACGTCTCCCTGCCGCTTGCTTAACTTTCCGCCTTCTTTATTCAGAGTTAAGGGTAAGTGGATAAATTTCGGCGCCGTCCAGCTAAAAGCTTTATAAAGTAAAATATTTTTAGGAAAAGACGGAATCCACTCTTCCCCGCGCAGGACATGAGAAATTTCCATCAAATGGTCGTCAACCACGGAAGCAAACTGATAAGTGGGCACGCCGTCTGATTTTATAAGGACCTGGTCTTCTAAATCCTCCACCTTAAACCTGATTTCGCCCCTTAACTCATCTTTTACCTTAACTTCACCAGCAAGGGGCATTTTTTGCCTTAAAACGGCCTTCTCGCCCGCTTCCAGTCTTCTCTTTACTTCTTTTTCCGGCAAATCCCGGCAAGCCCGGTCATAATGCGGGGGCTCTTTTTCGGCCTGCTGGCTGGAGCGCATTTTTTCTAATCTTTCCGGAGAACAAAAACAATAATAAGCCCCGCCCTTCTTTAGAAGTTCAGCCGCGTATTTTTTATAAATCTCCAGTCTTTGCGACTGGATATACGGACCGAATTTCCCGCCGATATCGGGTCCTTCATCGAACTTAAAGCCTAACCAATCTAAAATTTCTATTAAGCTATTAACTGCGCCGGGAACTTCCCTTTTTTGGTCCGTGTCTTCAATGCGCAAAATCAAACTCCCATTTTCTTTTTTGGCAATCAGATAATTAAATAAAACTGTCCTTAAACTGCCGATATGCATAAACCCGGTCGGGCTTGGAGCAAAACGCACTCGTACTTTAGACATACAGATAGATATTTAAAGCAATTGATAAAACTAAAATAATACTAACAATAATTAAGGCTAGACGCAACTTAGCCGTTTTTTCTTCCGCCTCTTCCCTGCTCTTATTCAGGAGAATATTGGTAACGTCATTAACAAGATAAACGAATTTTTTAATTTTAAACTTCATATTTATTTCTGCTGTCATTGCGAGGACCCCGCCCGCAGTTCTCTGTGGAGTTATATTATAAATTATAACTATTCTTTATAATTTACTTCTAAAAATGGTTCTCTGGGATTTTCTAAATTTAAAATACAACTGTCTAATTGTCTGTCTTCTGGCAAAGCAGATATATCCATATTAACACCCAACTGTTTAAGAGAGTCGGATAACTCTTTTTTATTACTGCATTTTAAATTTATTGTTTTATTTCGATAGGGATAAAGTGTCTTTAAAATGTCCCCTATATAAGGATTGCCAGCCTTCAAATTGTTCTCTTCAAAGAGATTTTTATATTTTACTAAATTTTCACTTTCGTTTTTCCCAAAATTATTATTTAAAACATAAAAATTTTCATATAGCGCATAGTAAATCCAAACTAATACAATCGGTCTTTTATCAATATCTAGGGCGTTGTAATAATAATCATTTGCATCGTACAACAATTTCTCTGCACGCTCTCTGTCAATTTCTTGAGCAGCAACGGACTCTGCGGACAATATATTCCCCATCCCTATATAGACTGCATTACTTTTTATACCTGTATCCAAAATAGCTTCATAAACTGCTTTCGCTTCCTTTAATCTCCCTTGAGCTATATAAATAAAAGCTCTTGTCGATTGGATGTTCGCCAAATCCATTAGAGACAAATTATTTTTCTCAAAATTACGTAATTCCTCTATCGCCTTATCTAAGTTTCCATCTTTTACAATTTGAGATATTTCTAATAATTTATTAATTACTTCTTTTGTAGTCGTGCCTTCTTTAAAAGCTTGAATCTGTTGAATTATTTTTTCATTATCAATGTTGACAGTGCTACCTGGCTCGGCATTAATAGTTAATTGAAAATTCTGTGAGCCTGGAGAATCCTTTATTTGTTGTGTTTGTGTTATGTTAGTAATTTTATTTTTAATATTTACAAAAAAATTATCTTTGGGAGAAATTAAATATCCCCAAAGACCAAGAATAGGACTTAGTATGGCAAGGACAAAACTTATAACCGTCAACCAATATCCCCAATTCATATTTTTATAAATCTAATAATACAATTAAAATCTATTATAGATTTCTCACCGCCAGCTGGCGGTTCGAAATGACAAACGGAGTATGCGTTATGTAATTTTTAAACTTTGTATTTTTTTATAAAATCCGCCTCATCATTATAATCGACAAAATCCTTGTGATGAGCCGGCGGAATAAACTTGCCATTTTCCTCGTGCTTTATCCCGCACCAATAACGTTCAGTCTCTGCCGCCATCTTAACCCAATAGTTAACCAGTCCGTTGCCATAACCGCAGTAAACGCAGTAACCCTTTTGCCAAAAACTTAAATATTTTAACTTATATCTGTCTATTTTAATGTAATTACTCCTCTTTAAATAAGCAAACCCATATAAGGGGAAACAAATTCGGTGATATATTTCGGCCCATAAATCAAAAATTACCAAAGGAATAATAAGGGTTGATACAATCGGTACGATTACAAGATGCTTAAATGATCTATAAGGATTTTTTAAATATAGCATATGTTTTTATATTTTCTTAAAATGTATAGAAACTAATTATCTACCACCCCCTTAAACTTTTCTAAAAAAATCCCATAAGCCGTCCGATGCACTTCGTGAGCTTCTTTTGTTAAATTTTCAATATTAACCCACTTCCATTCTTTATGCTCCCAATAGCATAGCTTAATATCGCTGTCATCGCCCTTAAATTCCAAAATATATAATGTCTGTTTTTGCCCCTTATAACCGCCATGTGAATAGTTCTTGGGCCATTTATACTTATAAATATCTTTAAATTTACCCAAGATATTAAAATTATTCGTGCCTATTTCTTCTTTCATTTCCCGCCGAATAGCTTCCTCTCCGCTTTCTCCATCGTCAATTCCGCCTTGAGGCAACTGCCAATGGCCGGTCTGGCTTATTCTTTCCAATAATAATATTTGATACTGGCCGCTGTCTTTCTTGTAAAGCAGACAGACAACGCTCCGACGATAAAAAAGGTGGTGGATAAATCTCCATTTTATAAACTCCCAAGGGAAAACTATAACAGCCTGATAAATTCTTTTTGCCCGGTGCGGCTGTTTTGCTAACCGCCATAGCCATTCCAAACATAACCATCTCATAATCTTTGGCGCCCTTTTTATTTTTCCTGTTAAAAAATCAAACGCCCCGCCAACCCCGATAGCTACTTTAACCGTCGGCAGACTTTTCAAGTTATGATAAATAAATTTTTCCTGATAAGGCGCGCCTAAAGTGCAAAATAGTATGTCCGGCTTAAATTTTACTAAATCATCTAAATTCTGCCCGACTTCTCGGCTAACATCCTTAACAAAAAAATCTTTCACTCCTGCCTCCCGCAAAACTTTTTCAATATCTTCTTTTTTAGACAATCCATCTTTCCAATTCGCAACCGCGATTCTTAAATCTAAATTCTTAAATCTTAAATCTGAAATTAGATCCGCTCCCGTCACTCTCCTTAAATTCTTTCCCATCGCCCAAGCCGCAAATTTTAAGCCGGCTCCGTCCGGAATGGCCAAATCGGCTTTATTTAAAATATAAAAAAGTTCTTCATCCCGGTGCGCTTCTAGAATTATTTCCGGATTAGGCGTAACTATATAATGCTGCTTTCCGTCTTCTAAAAATTGCCCCATTTTTTCTAGAACTTCCTCTTCGCCTAAAGTTGATATATTAATTCCCAGGATGTTTATCATATTATTCTAAACCATATCTCTCTAAATTTTTAATTGCCCTAATGTCGGGCATTAACTGCTCACAGAATCTTTTATAATCTTCCGGATTGCTAAATTCCCGCAAAACTTCTTCGGCTTCGCACAATTTCCCCCTTCTTACTCCGACATAATCTAAATAGCTTGACCAAGGCCAATTTTCTTTTCTTGCCAAGCTGTGTATTTCGGAATTACAATTAACGTAAATCGACAATTTTATTACATCAAATATTGATTTTGCTTCTTTAACCTTGTATTTTCCCCCAAACAGCGAACCGCTTCTCTTATACTTATAATTAAAATAGCCAGAATAGCCTGCGCCCATTCGTTTCATAAACTCTGATACCCCGTTCTCTATATTTTGCCTTAATAGCAAATGATAATGATTCGGATTTAAACAATAGGCAATAATCCTAACTAGCTTTTTCTGGCCTGGGGGTCTAACCCCCAAATTGGGGGTTAGACCCCTAAATTTGGAAGCTAAAAATTTTCTGTAAAATCCACCGGTTGCTTCAAATTGATTAAATTCCCTTAAACTTTCCAGAAAACGTGTATAATCCCATTTATCTAAAAACACTTGTCTTTTATCAACTCCCCGATTATAAATATGATAATAATACTCATCTTGAAATCGGCGCAGCATATTTTATTATTATAACCGACAGCTTAAAACTTCTTTATATCTCGCTCCGGCCGGAGTTAATTCGGATTCCATTAATTCAAAACTAGAAACGGAAAAATCAAGCGGCAGTATTTTTAAATCCTGTTGTAATCTTAAAACCTGGTCGGGAAGCTTTACCCGGCCTAAAGTTAAATGCGAACGCCAGGGTCGGTCATCAATATCTATTTTTAATTTAATCAATTCCAAACCCAACAGCTCCTGCAAATCAAAGACGGTCTGGTCTCCGGCTTGCTTGGCTTCTAGAAAAATAATCCTCGGCCGGGCTAGATTCGGAAAAGAGTCAAGCCGATTTAAAGAAAAATCCATTCTTCCGAATTTGCCTGACAATCCTTCCGTCATGCTTTTTACTTCTTCTATTTTTCTCTCATCCAGATAACCTAAAAAATGCAAAGTTAAATGCAGGCCTTCCGGATTGACCCATTTTATACCCAGGTTTTGTCTCTCTAAATCTTCTAAATAAACCGCCAATTTTTCTTTAATTTCTCCTGGCAGATTTAAGGCCATAAAAAGCCTTTTTCGGTCATTTCCTATCATATTTTTATTATACTTGATATAATATTTTATAGCAATTGACGAAAAGTATGGAAGAAGCAAAATTCTACAAAAGCCAAAATAACAACAAAATCCAATGCCAGCTTTGCCATCATTTCTGCCTTATTAGCGAAGGCCAGACCGGAATCTGCCGGGTTAGGCAGAATAAAGAGGGAAAATTATATTCCTTAGTTTACGGCTACCCGGTGGCTTTAAATATTGATCCAATAGAGAAAAAACCATTGTTCCATTTTCAACCCGGCTCGTCGGCTTACTCCCTCGGCACTTTGGGTTGTAATTTTCTCTGCGCTAATTGCCAAAATTGGGATATCAGCCAGGCAACGGATATTGAGGCCAAGATAAAATACCTTAATCTTGTTAAGCCGGAAGAAATAATTAAAAACGCATTGGCCGACAACTGCTCTTCTATCGCTTATACTTATAACGAGCCTACTATCTGGGCCGAGTACGCCTTGGATATTATGAAGCTGGCTCAAAAAAATAAATTAAAAAACGTCTGGGTCTCAAACGGTTATATGTCTCCAGATTGCCTAAAAGCCATACTCCCCTATCTTGATGCCACCAACATTGATTTAAAATCAATGGACGAGGATTTCTACAAAAAAAATTGCAGGGCAAAACTAGGGCCGGTCTTAGATAATTTAAAAAGATTAAAAAAAGAAAAAGTCCATACCGAGATTACTACTCTTATAATCCCCTCTTTAAGCGATGAGCCGGGAATGCTTAAAGAAATTGTTGATTTCATAGTCCGCGAATTAGGGCCGGAAACCCCCTGGCATATCAGCAAGTTTTCTTCGGAGATTTCCTGGAAATTGAAAAACCTGCCGGAAACTGAAAATAAAATCGTTTATAATGCGTATGAAATAGGTAGAAAGGCCGGATTAAAATATATTTACGCCGGCAATATGCCTGGTGATGATAAAGAGAACACTTATTGCCCGGCCTGCGGGCAACTGGCTATAAAGCGAGTTGGCTACCAGATTGAAAGATTTGATAAAAACGGTAAATGCGCCAAATGCGGAGGGAATTTAAATATTATAGAATAAAAAAACGGACGCTACAAGTGTAACGTCCGTCCATTGCGGC